>JAABUP010002584.1_pt1 | contig 34602 bp, 26 predicted proteins | sample 5559201 | NCBI WGS metagenome assembly JAABUP01 (sample SAMN10711887, study PRJNA513373) | rock metagenome | isolation source: Antarctica rocks | place: Antarctica
GGGCACTGATGGTGATCGAGCAGCTCGATGCCTGGCGCTTGCAGGGTCAGGCCGTGCGCGGCCGGAGCGGAACTCGATGTCGCCGCCGTCGGCGAGAATGATCCGGTGCATCTGGCCCTGGTTCCGACGACGTCGGAAGCGCCGGGCACCAGCCGGTGGCGGACCTGTCCGCTGCATCCGGATGGGTCGCCGGCCGGACCGGAAACGGTGGTGGATGCGGCCGGACTCCGTGCCCTGGAATGCGACCATCCCCGGTGGCTGATGGACTCGGTGGCCCGGGTCTACCCGGCCCTTCTGGCGGCCGGTGTCACGGTGGAGCGCTGCCACGACGTCACATCGACCGAGCGCATCCTGTTGGGCCGGGAGGGGCAGTTCTCCGAGCCGTCGTCAGCCGCGGCCGTTCACGCACGGGTGTCGGGGCTTCCGGTGCCCAGAGATCCGCGGGCCGACCCGGACCCCTCGCAGGTGGGCGATCAGCCCGTGCTGTTCGATGCGGGCAGTACCGCAGCGCCGACGGTGGACCCCATTCGAGCGCTGCGTACGGCGCTCCCGGACCAGTGGTCGCGGATCGGCGCAGACAACCCGCTGAGGTTGCTGGTGGCAGCCGAATCGACGTCCTGGCTGGCCGCCGCCGAGATGGGTCACCTCGGTCTGCCCTGGGACGTCGCAGAGCACGACCGTTTGCTGACCTCGGCACTCGGCGCGCGCCCTGCCGCCGGCACCCGGCCCTCCAAGCTGCTCGCGCTGGCCGATCGCATCTCGCAGACATTCGGCTTCCCGGTCAACCCGGATTCGACAGTGGACCTGCGAAATGCCTTCCGGCGCTTGGGCTTCGACATCGAGAGCACCCGGAGCTGGCTGCTGCGGGGCCTGGACCATCCGGTGGTGCAGCCGGTGCTCGAGTACAAGGAGCTGTCCCGGCTGTACACCGCGAACGGTTGGAACTGGGTCGCCGAGTGGGTGCGGAACGGCCGGCTGCATTCGGAGTTCCTGCCCGGCGGGGTGGTGTCGGGACGCTGGGCCACCGGGGGCGGCGGCGGCTTGCAGATTCCGAGAGCGATCCGCGCCGCCGCCCGGGCACTGCCGGGATATCGGCTGGTGGTGGCGGACGCCGCCCAGCTGGAGCCGCGGGTGTTGGCGGCGGTGTCCGGCGATCTGGCGCTGCAGGCGATCTCGGCCCGAGGTGATCTGTACCAGGGCCTGGCGGCCGATGGTTTCGGGGGCGACCGCGGGAGGGCGAAGCTGGCGATGCTCGGCGCCATGTATGGACAGACCTCCGGTGAGGCCGGACGCTTGGTGGCCTCCCTCAGGTCCAGGTATCCGACGGCGATGGATTTCCTGGAGGGCGCCGCCCGGCGCGGCGAGGCCGGTGCAGTGGTGCAGTCGGTCCTCGGACGCCGCAGCCCGCGGCCCAGCGACGCCTGGCACGCGGTGGTCGCTGCCGGCTCGGATCCCACCTCCGGCAGCGCTGCTGAACGCCGGGCCAGGGAGTACTCGAAGTCTTGGGGACGGTTCACCCGCAACTTCGTGGTCCAGGCGTCGGCCGCCGACTGGGCATCGGTCTGGCTCTCTGCCCTGCGCAAGCAGCTGCGGTCGGTGCCCGGCGCCGAGATGGTGTTCTTCCAGCACGACGAACTGGTGGTGCACACCCCCACCGGCAGCGCCGCCTCGGTGGCCGAGCTGGCCAGGAACGCCGCCGAGCAGGCCAGCGATCTGGTCTTCCCGGGGTCGCGGGTGTCGACCCCGGTCCGGCCGCTGATCGTGGGCAGCTATGCGGACGCGAAGTGACGGTGCGCCGCAATCGCCGCCGTTGGTGGACCACCGGCGGCGGATCGGGTAACCATGCGTATGTGCACCTGGTCCGCAAGCGCCGTGGACGGCCGGCGAACGGCCCGATCCGGGCGAGCCTCGCCGTGGCCGGCGTCATCCTGCTGACGGCGTGCACCTCGGGAACGCCGCCACTTCCGGCCCCCTCGACGTCCGGCCCGCCGGTGTCGTCGCCCGCCCCAGAACCGAGTGGGCCTTCGCCCACCGCATCGCCGCCCAACAGCGTGGTCAGCTCGTCGACGGAGCCGACGTCCAACGCGGCGCCCACCGGCTCCTCGGCACCGGAGGTGGTGGGGCTGCGCTGGCTGGGCAAACGCCCGGTGTCGCCCGGCGTCCAGATCGGGGTGGCCGGCGGAATTCGCTGGCAGGGCGTCGTTCCCGGTGAGTATGCGCTGCTGAAGGGGCAGGCCTACCAATGGTTCGGGGCGGACGGCAGCGCCGTCGGCTGTAACCGTCCTGACGTCTGCGTCGGGGTGGACGCCGCCGGCTACACCGCCGTGCTGAGGGGCGGTGTCGATCGCCAGGTCTACTACCCCGACGGCCGCCCATTCGGCCGATTGGACCCCGGGGGACGGGCGGTCGCCGGCGGGGCACTACCAGGGATGAGCGAGGCGGTGGCCGGCACCGGGGTCGATCTGGCCGCGCTGCTCGACGCCGCCAGCCGCCCGGTGCCATTCGCCGGTGGCATCACCGGTGATCCGCACGTGCTGACCGGCGCCGGGCGCCGCTACACCACCGAGCTGACCGGCCAGTATCACGCGCGGTACGGCGACCCGAATCGAGCCGTGCAGGTGCGGCTGGAACCGGTGCTGCACCAGCCGAACGTGTCGGTGGTGACGGCAGTCGCGGTCGGCGCCAAGAACTCGGTGTTCGAGTTCAGTGCTCAGGGGGCCGCCACCCTGAACCGGACCTCGCTGCCGGCGCCGCAACCGTTCAAACAGGTGTCCGCCAAGGACGGGCCGGCGGTGGGCCTGTGGTCGGCTGACGATGCCGGCACCGCACACGCCGCGATGGTGTGGGCGGACGGCTCATCGGTGGTGATGTCGGCGAACCCGGATCTCGGAATGACGGTCGTGATCTTCGCACCCACGGCTCCGGATGTCAGCGGCCTGTTCGGCGTCAACGGGGTCGGCCCGGCAGCGGATCTGCAGAATCGGCTGGGCGTGGCGTCCGAGCCGGACGTCGTGGCCAGGGACTGGCTGGTGCAACCTGGCGAGGGACTGTTCAGTGCCGAGGTCAAGCCGACGACCGGATTCCCGACAGGCTCGGTGACGGTCCCGGCCGGCGCCGCGGCGTTCGCCGAGCGAGCCTGCCGCGCCGGTGGACTGGCCGCAGCCGAAGACGTGGCCGCCTGTGAGTTCGACGTGGGACTGACCGGTGACGACGGATTCGTCGCCGGGCATGTGGCGATGGTGCGATCGGCGACCAGACGGGTGCCGACCGAGATCGCAGCCCGCTGGCCGGCCCTGGTCATCGGGTCCACCGAGACCGAGCTGCCCCTCCCGGAACTGGTCGATGTGGTCGTCGGCCCCGGCGAGCAGCGGATCTACCGGATGACGATCTCCAGTCCCGGTGTGGCCGGGCTCGAGTTCGTCTCCGGTTGCCCGGACGGCGAGCAGGCGCACCCCGCCCCGAACCGAGCCGCCGTCAGAGTGTTCGACGCGGCCGGACACCCGGTTTCCGATCGGGTGCCGGCCTGCGGGAAGGCTCAGACACCGATCCTGGAACCGGGGACATATCGCCTGGTGATCGCCGGTCCGGTCTCCGGTGCGCCGCAGCCGGTTCGGCTCCAGGTCCGCGCTTCATGACCCACTCCCAGGCAGGCATGGCCGCGGGCCAGCAGTGACCCGGTCGGCCCAGCTCAGCGAGTACGGCACCGGCGGCACTGAGCGGCCGTTCGTCATCGAGAGCGCAGGCCTTGGGCATGCCCGAGTCAACCACCCAGCCCGCTTTCCTAGGCTGGGGGAATGTCGCCCGCTCGCGCAACCTGGCCCGGGAACGGTGTCACGGCAGCGACCGTGGCCGTGGTGGCGGCCGGTGGGATGCTCGGTAGCCTTGCCCGCTACGGCATCGGACAACTCTGGACGTCGCCATGGGCCATCGTGGCGATCAACATCGTCGGGTCGCTCCTGTTGGGGCTGCTGATGGGCCGGTTGTCTCGCGGGTCAGCGAGCAGGGGCATCCGGCATCCATTGCTGCGGCCGTTCATCGGGATCGGCGTACTCGGCGGTTTCACCACTTTCTCCACCGCGATGGTCGACCTGCGGGTCCAGCTCGGATTGGGGCACTGGCCCGTCGCCTTGGAGTTGATGCTGGCCACCACATTCGGATCGTTGGCGGCCGCCGGGGCCGGTTGGCGGGTGGCGTCGATGGGACCCGGATGATGGACGGTCCGTGGTGACGGCGCTCTCGGTGGCGCTCGGCGCCGCGCTCGGGGCGCCGCTCCGATTCCTGGTCAGCCGGTGGCTCGATCATGGCCGGACCCGGCTGTGGCATGCGGTGCCGATGGGGACGATGGTGGTGAACGTCTTCGGGTCGTTCCTGCTCGGATGGATCATCGCTGCGGGGTCGGATCCAGCTCTCGCCGCCCTGCTCGGGACCGGGTTCTGCGGGGCCCTCACCACATACTCGACGTTCAGCTACGAGACCTGGCAGCTGATGGAGGCACGAGCACCCGGCCGCGCGGCGGTGAACGTCGCAGCGAACCTGCTGCTCGGATTCGCTGCCGCGGCGCTCGGCTGGGCTCTCGGCTGAGACGGGCTGCCCTGGGATCCTCTGTGCAAACCGTTTACAGCCAGATCCGACACAGATCCGACCCAGCAGATCCGTCACAGACAGATCCGGCGCGGACCGGATGGCCCGCCCCGGATCTGTGTGTGTCGGAAACTGGTATTGCTTCTCGCCGCTGGTGTCAGTTGGGCTTGGTCACTTGCTCGACTCGGTGGTCATCGACTCGGAGCCCATCGAGCCGGACATCGACTCAGAGCCCATTGTGGATCCGGCGGCTGCCGGCGGCATCAGGACCGAATCGATCAGGTAGACGGTGGCGTTGGCGGTCTTGACCCCGCCGCAGATGACGGTGGCGTCGCCGACCTTCAGGTTGTCGCCCGAGCCGGTGACGGTGAGCTCGCCGCCCTCGACGGTCTTGTGGCTGCCGACGATCTTGTCCGGAGCGATCTGACCCGAGATGACGTGGTAGGTAAGGATTTTGCTGAGCAGATCCTTGTCGGTCTTGAGGGTTCCCATGGTCTTGGCATCGATCTTGGCGAACGCCGTGTCCACCGGCGCGAAGACGGTGAACTCGCCGCCGTTCAGGGTGTCGACCAGATTGACGTCCTTGTTCACCTTGCCGGAGACCGCCGCGACCAGGGTCTTGAGCAGCGGGTTGGCTGAGGCGGCTTCGGCGACCTTGGCCTTCGCCATCCCGTCGACAGAACCGGCGCCGCTCGGGTTGGCCTTGGCGTAGGCGGCGCATCCGGCACCGACCATGCCGGAGGCGCCGGCAGCGCCGCCGGACATGGAATCGCTGCTCATGGTCTCCGAACCGCTGCTCATGGTCTCCGACCCGCTGGTCATCGCGTCCGACCCGCTGGTCATCGCGTCCGATCCGCTGGTCATGGCGTCCGAGGCTCCGGCGATTGCACTGGTCGCGGCGGACCCGGCCGACGATGGTGTGGCGGCGGTGTTCGAGCCACATGCCGCGGTGACGAATACAGCAATCCCCAGGACCGAGGCTGCTGCCAGTTTCTTGACGTTCATGATGGTGACGACTCCCTCTGTCATCGCCGATGTTCCGCGGGAACGCAGAAGCTCTGCGTCGCAACAACATCAGCTGGTTTCGGCATCACCCGGTGGGTGACGGTGACTTCCCCCGGGATTCGGTGCGACCGTCCGCTCGGATGGGTAGATGGGGAAACTTGTTGTCGCGGAACGCTTCAGGCGACCGTAACCTGGCGCGAGTGCCAACCGGTGGCGCCGTCCGGAATGGTTCCGACCCGCTGCTCGGTCTGCACCGCACCGGTTCCGTCGACGGCGCGCACATGCAGCGTGTGCAACCCGGATTCGGTGGCCTTCCAGGGGTATTTCCATTGCACCCAGGTGTCACGAGAGAGCGGCTTGGACAGCTCGGCCGGCTCCCAGCGACCGTCGTCGACTCGCACCTCCACCCGCTCGATGCCGCGGTGCTGGGCCCAGGCGACGCCGGCCACCGCCACGGTCCCCTTGTTCAGCGCCGCGAACGATGCCGGGGTGTCGATGCGGGACGCGGTCTTGATCGGACCGTGATCCGACCACCCACGGGCAGTCCAGTACGCCACCACATCGGAGAACTTCGTCAGCTCCATGGAGACGATCCATTTGGTGGCGGAGACGAATCCGTAGAGGCCGGGAACCACCATCCGGACCGGGAAGCCGTGCTCGATCGGCAGCGGCTCACCGTTCATCCCGACGGCCAGCATGGCGTCCCGGCCGTCGGTCAACGCCTCGAGCGGTGCGGAGATGGTGAAGCCGTTCACGTCGGTGCACAGCACGCAGTCGGCACCGGGCAGCGGCCCGGCGTCGGCGAGCAGGTCGTCGATCCGGCAGCCGATCCAGACGGCGGTGCCGGCCAGCCCGCCGCCGACCTCGTTGGACACACAGGTCAACGTGATCGGACGCTCGATCTGTGGTCGGGCGCCCAGCTCCTGGTAGTTCAGCGACATGGGTCGTTTCACCAGGCCGGTGATCTGCAGCGACCACTCCTCGGCCGTCACCTCCGGCGGGTTGAACGAGGTGTCGATCCGGTAGAAGTCTTTGTTGGCGGTGACCAGCGGGCTCTGGCCCGGGACGGATTGATCGGCGCCCTGCGGGATCACCGTGCGCTCGGCGGGAACTCCCAGCACAACGGCCGCCCGGCTGGCTCTGGCCGAAGCGCCGGTGGGGATGTAGCGGGCGACCACCCCGGCCGCCGCGGCGGCCGCACCGGTCAGGCCGAGCCGGCGGATGAAGGTGCGACGACCGACGGCGATGCGGCCCCCGGCCGGCTCCCGGTCGGTGCCGCCGGCCGGCTCGCTGCGGGCGCCGACGGCACCAGCCGGTTCGGCGTCGGCGACCGGCGACGGGAACAGATATCGGATTGCCGCCACCCCGACTGCGGTCCCGATCAGCAAGGGGAGGAGGTCGAGGGGATCGGCACCGTGCCGGGTGATGATGGCGACCGCCGCTACCACGGCCAGGACAACCATCAGGCCCGTCGCGATCGGTCTGCACCACCTGGCCGCCAGGCCGAGGATCAGCGCGGCGACCGCGATGGTGGCGAACATCCCGGCACCGAGGGCCAGCTTGTCGTTGGTGCCGAAAGTGGTGATGGCCCAGTGCTTGAGCCATTCCGGGGTGAGGGTGATGAAGGTGTTGGCCAGCGATTGCACTGGTGAGGAAGCAGCCGACAGCACCCTGGTCCAGACTCCCAGCGCCGCCAGCAACTCGGCGGCGGCGAACGCCGCAGCTACGGCCAGCAATCCGGCGATCGGCGCCCACCACCTGGACACGGTCCACCGGGCCGGCACACTGCCGGGGACCGGGCGGTCGATGACGCTGGATCCACTCATGCTCGCAGTTCGTCACCGAGCGTGTTCGGGATGGGTGCGCGAGGCGGCCCCAGCGGCTCCCACACCGGTATAGTTCGCCGTGACGTCGACCGCCGGAGCAGGCGACCCCGGCGCTCGACGGGTGTAGTGCGGGTGTAGTTCAGTGGCAGAACTTCAGCTTCCCAAGCTGATAGCGCGGGTTCGATTCCCGTCACCCGCTCCACCGTTGCTCAGGTTGGCCGCCTCGCTGGCTAGGCTGGCCCGCATGCTGCTGTCCGACCGCGACCTCAAGGCCGAGATCGACGCCGGATCGCTGGTGCTGGACCCCTTCGATGCCACCTTGATCCAGCCGTCCAGCATCGATGTGCGGCTGGACCGGCTCTTCCGGGTCTTCAACAACTCGAGGTACACCCACATCGACCCGGCCACCCGACAGGACGAGCTCACCAGCCTGGTCGAGCCCGAGGGCGAGGAGCCGTTCGTGCTGCACCCCGGCGAGTTCGTGCTCGGGTCCACCTTCGAGGCGGTCACCCTGCCGGACAGTCTGGCAGGCCGGCTCGAGGGCAAGTCGTCGCTGGGCCGGCTAGGTCTGCTCACCCATTCGACGGCCGGATTCATCGACCCCGGATTCTCCGGTCACATCACCCTGGAGCTGTCCAACGTGGCGAACCTGCCGATCATCCTGTGGCCGGGGATGAAGATCGGTCAGCTGTGCCTGTTCCGGCTCACCTCGCCGTCCGAGCACCCGTACGGCTCGGAGGTGTACGGCTCGCGATACCAGGGCCAGCGTGGTCCGACCCAGTCACGCGCCTACCTCAACTTCCGGCGGGATCCGACAACTCGGTGAGACCCGGTCAGCCGCCGGCGATCCGGGAACTCGCTCGCACGTAGAGATTGGTCGCGAGCACCACCTCGCGACCCTCCCCGGTGTGCCCCCCGATGCGGCTGAGCAGCATCCTTGCGGTCTCCGCTCCGACGTCGTAGGTCGGTTGACCAACGGTGGTCAAGGGAGGGCGCAGCAACGGCGCCCACGACATGTCGTCGAAGCCGACGATGGCGATGTCCTGCGGCACCCGCAACTGGGCGTCGGCGATGGCCTCCAACGCACCCAGCGTCATCAGGTTGTTCGCGACGAACACCGCATCCGGCGGGTCGGGCAGCTCCAGTAGCTGCTGCATCGCGGCCGTCCCGGATGCCTCATGGAAATCGCCGTACCTGATCAGGTTCTGGTCGATGGCGATGCCGTGTGCCTGCAGACCGGCCCGATACCCGGTCAGCCGGTCATGGCCGGTGGTCACCTCCACCGGCCCGCTCACGCATCCGATACGGCGAAAGCCGCTCTGCCACAGGTGTTCCACTGCCGCAGTGGCACCCCCGACGTTGTCGATGAGCACCCTGTCGATGGTCGGGTCGACCAGTCGCCGGTCGACGGTCACCACCGGAACTCCGCCGACCCGCAACGGTTGCAGATCGGTCTCGGTGGGTGATGCGGGCGCGAGAATCACGCCGGCCATGTGCTCGTCGACGGCCAACGAAAGGTAAGCGGCCTCCTTGGCCAGGTCGTCCTCGGCATTGCACAGCACCAGCGAGAAGTCGTTGGCATAGGCCACGTCCTCGATGCCGCGGACCATGTCGGTGAAGAACGGGTTGCGGATGTCGGAGATGATCACCGCCCAGACACTGCTTCGCCGGGTACGCAGACTCCTGGCCACCCGGCTCGGACGGTACTTCAGGTGGCTGATCGCCGACCGCACCCTGGCGGCGAGTGCGGGATCGACTTCGGTGTTGCCGTTGATGACGCGGGACACCGTCGCTGTCGAGACCTCGGCCAGGCGTGCGACGTCGGCGATGGTCGTCACTCTTACCTCCGTCACCAGGTCGGCTCGATGCGGTTGCGAGCGGCCCATGCGGCAGGCTAACCCGCTGGCCACCTGCATACCCATACGGTCACCGAGCGTGATGCACGATTCGGCAGCAATCCCGTTCGGCCCCCGGATGTGCAACGCTGTGTGACGGAGAGCGAGGGCGGCCATGACCACGTTGCGCAGATCGTTGCTCGACGGCGTCCTTGCCGTTGTGCAGGACCTGGGTGGCAGCACCGGACTGCAGGCCGCTCTGGACGTGATCGCGGGCGCAGTGGTCGACGTCCTCGGCTTCGGAGCGGCTGCAATCAATGTGACCACAGCCGACGGCGACCTGCGGGTCGACGCCGTTGTCGGGCCGCCCGGCGTCCAGCAGTTGCTCGGTACCCGCCGGCCGATGAGCTTCTGGCTGGACGTGCTGGACGCCGCCGAACCATGGGGCGAACTGCGCTTCTTCAGCCACGAGCGGGATCAGGCTCTGGTCGATCAGTTCGTCTCCTGGCGGCCCAGCACCACGCGCACCCTCGATCCGGATGCCTGGCATCCCGATGACTCGTTGCTGGCACCGATGTGGGATGCCGAACACAATCTGGTCGGAGTGCTCAGCGTCGACGAGCCGCGAACCGGCCGTCGGCCGGGCCTGGAGCAGCGCACCGTGCTGGAAGTGCTGGCCACCCAGGCGGCGCGGGCCATTCACGATGCGCAGGTCAAGGAGGCAGCCGAGGCGGAACGGCGGGCGGCGCAGTCCAGATGGCAGTTGGTGTTCGAACACAGCCCGAGCGGCGCAGCCCTGGTGGCGCCCGACGGAACGATGCTGACGGTCAACGAGGCCATGGCCGCGATGCTGGGCTTTTCGCGGGAGCGGTTGCAGGGCATGAAGTTCGCCGACATCAGCCATCCCGACGATGTCGGCACCGATCTCACCCTGTTCGGTGACGTGCTGGCCGGTCGGCGGGTCAGCTACCGCATGGAGAAGCGGTATCTGCACGGAGACGGCCACGTGGTGAACGCCCTGCTGCACGTCGGGGCTGTCCACGACGACAACGGAAACGTGCAGATGATCGTCGGTCAGATCAGCGACATCACCGAACGCAAACTGGCCGAGCACCGGCTGGCACATCAGATGACCCACGACGCCGTCACCGACCTGCCGAACCGGATGGAGCTCGGCGAGCGGATGGCGGAATACCTGGCCGATGATCGGCCGGCGGCCCTGTTCATGTGCGACATCGACAGGTTCAAGACGATCAACGACGCGCTGGGTCGAGTCGCCGGCGACGAGGTGCTCCGGGAAGTGGCACGGCGGTTGGGTGGCGCCCTTCCGCGGGGAGGCGTCCTTGGCAGCGGTGCGGCCGACGAGTTCCTGGTGCTGGCGCCGGGCGAATGGACGCCGGACATCCTGACCGATGCGGGGGAGCGGCTCATCGCCAGCCTCCGCCGGCCGGTCGTGGTCGGCGGCCTGCGGCATACCGTCAGCCTCAGCGTGGGGGCGGTGGCCACCGAACATCGGCACGACCATGCCGACGAGGTGCTCCGGGAAGCGCAGCACGCCCTGTACCGGGCGAAGCAACGCGGCGGCTGCAGAGTCGAGGTGTACGACCCGCGCCACGACCATCCCGGCACCCGGCACGACATTCAGCTCGAACAGGACTTTCGTGAGGCCATCGATGACGGCAACGGGTTGCAGGCCTTCATCCAGCCGATCGTGAGCATCGACGACCGGGCGGTGGTCGGCGCAGAGTCGCTGGTCCGGTGGAACCATCCGCGGCTCGGTCTGCTGCAACCTGCGGACTTCCTCCCGTTGGCACAGGCCAGTGGACTCATCGTCGGCCTCGGCTGGCGGATGATCGACCTGGCCGCGAGTGCCGCGGCCGAAGGTCGGGGTGGCTGGATATCGGTGAACGTCTCGGGCAGCCAGCTCGGGCTGCGCAGGTTACCGATGATGGTGCAGCGGGCGCTGGCCTCCCGCGATCTGATGCCCGGCTGCTTGCGCCTGGAGATCACCGAGACGGCGTTGGTCGATGCCTCGCCGGAAGCCGTCGCCGAAATAGGCGAGCTGGCCGAGATGGGCGTGGGTATCGCGCTGGACGATTTCGGAACCGGCTACTCGTCGCTGTCGCTGCTGCTCGACCTGCCGGTCGATGTGGTCAAGATCGACCGCAGTTTCATCCGCGACATCGCCCATGACCGGCGCGCGGCCGCGCTGGTGCGCAGCGTGGTCACCATGTGCAAGGCGCTGGGTATAGACACCATTGCCGAGGGTGTGGAGACGTCGGCGCAACTGGCTCTGGTCAGCGCACTGGGGTGCGACTTCGCACAGGGCTTCCTCTTCGGCCGTCCCGGACCAGTCGGTTCCGGGTCGCCGGGCTCCGGCGCCGGGTAGCGAGCGGCTCGATCGTGGCCCACCGGCATCGGTCGCGGCCACCGGCATCGGTCGCGGCCACCGGCATCCCTGGTCCGGCCGATGCTGCCCGGCGTGCGATCCTGCTGGTATGCATGCAGGACAGGCGAATCAGTTCTCGTCGGTCACCCGCATATTGGCATCGACTCTCGGAGGAACGGGCGGTAGATGACAGTCCTGCAATGGATTCTCGGGCCGTTGTCAGCGGTCTTGATCGTCGTGGGCTTCGCGATGCTGATCCGGGCCGGCCTGAAGATCGCCGCGACGGTGCGGCTGGGGGCCAGTGATCCGACTCGGGCCAGGCCCGGCTGGGCCCGCACGAAGGCGATGCTGACCGAAATCCTGGGGCACACCAAGATGCTGAAATGGGGCGTCGTCGGGGTGGCCCACTGGTTCGTCATGGTCGGGTTCGGCGCCCTGGTGCTGACCCTGATCGAAGCCGTCGGCGAGACCTTCCGGCCCCGCTGGGAGCTGCCCGTTCTCGGGCACTGGGCGGTGTACGGGCTGTTCGTCGAGTTGATCGCGCTCACCACCGTGATCGGAATCGGGACGCTGATCGTGGTGCGGCAACGCAGCCACCCGCGACGCCCGGGACGGCGCTCGCGGTTCGCCGGATCGAACTTCGGGCAGGCCTACTTCGTCGAGACCGTGATCCTGTCGATCGGCGTGTGCATCTTCCTGATCCGCGGGTTCAAGGCGGCGAACGGAGACCTGCCGATCCCGGTCTGGTCTGCTCCGATCAGTCACGGCCTCGGCAACATCCTGCCCGCTTCGACCGCCGCGGTCTCGGTGGTGGCCTTCGTGAAGGTCGCGATCTCGATGGCCTGGGCGATCATCGTCTCCCGCAACCTGACCATGGGGGTCGCCTGGCACCGGTTCACGGCGTTCTTCAACATCTACTTCAAGCGTGAGCCGGTTGCGAACAAGCCCGCCCTCGGCGCCCTGAAGCCGATGATGTCGGGCGGTGCTCCGTTGGACTTCGAGAAGGCCGACCCTGAGGTCGATACTTTCGGCGCCGGAAAGATCGAGGACTTCTCGTGGAAGGGTTGGCTGGACTTCACCACCTGCACCGAGTGCGGACGGTGCCAGTCGCAGTGCCCGGCCTGGAACACCGCAAAGCCGTTGTCTCCCAAGCTGGTCATGCTGTCGCTGCGCGACCACGCCTTCGCCAAGGCGCCGTATCTGGTGGCCGGCGGCGGCAAGGACATGGCTGGGGTGGAGAAGGCCAGTGAAGGCGCCCTTGACGGGGTGCCGACGTCGGCGCTGGCCGAGGCGGAGCGGCCGCTGATCGGCGGCCCCGAGCTGAACGGCGTCATCGACCCCGAGGTGCTCTGGGACTGCACCACCTGTGGGGCCTGCGTCGAGCAGTGCCCGGTGGACATCGAGCACGTCGACCACATCGTCGATATGCGCCGTTATCAGGTGATGATCGAGTCCGAGTTCCCGACCGAGCTCGGAGGGCTGTTCCGGAATCTGGAGAACAAGGGAAACCCCTGGGGTCAGAACAACTCCGATCGGATGGCCTGGGCCAGGGAGCTGGACTTCGAGGTGCCGGTGGTGCCGCCCGGCGGTGAGCTGGCCGAGGACACCGAGTACCTGTTCTGGGTCGGCTGTGCGGGCGCCTTCGACGACCGGGCGCGCAAGACCACTCGCGCCGTCGCCGAGCTGATGCACATGGCCGGGGTCACGTTCGCGGTACTGGGCGAGGGCGAGACCTGCAACGGTGATCCGGCGCGACGGGCCGGTAACGAGTTCGTCTTCCAGATGCTTGCCCAGCAGAACGTGCAGGTGCTGGACGCCGCCTTCGGTACGCGTGCCCCGCGCAAGATGGTCGTCTCCTGTGCGCACTGCTTCAACACCTTCGCCAACGAGTACCCCGACCTCGGCGGCGTTTTCCAGGTGGTCCACCACACGCAGCTGCTGAACAAGCTGGTTCGCGACAAGAAGCTGGTGCCGGTCGCCCAGCCCGATCGACAGCCCGCGGCCGGTGGCCTCCCGGTGACCTACCACGACCCCTGCTACCTCGGGCGGCACAACCAGGTCTACTCACCGCCACGCGAGCTGATCGACGCTGCGGGTTTGACGCTGGCCGAGATGCCGCGCAACTCCGCCCGAGCGCTGTGCTGCGGAGCCGGTGGCGCCCGGATGTGGATGGAAGAGCGGATCGGTAAGCGCATCAATCTGGAACGGATCGACGAGGCACTGGGCACCGGTGCCGGGCAGGTTGCCACCGGCTGCCCGTTCTGCAAGGTGATGCTCAGCGACGGGCTGACGGCTCGGCAAGCCGAATCGGCTGACGGTCGCGGGACCTCCGATGGGCCGGACGGCCCCGGCGGGCGCGACACCCCCGGCGGTCGGGACATCTCCGGCGTCGAGGTGATCGACGTCGCCCAGATGCTGTTGGCCGCGGTGAAACCCAGCAGCTGAACGGCCGCAATTCGCCGAAACACTGCGTGCCAGGCAGGTGGCCTGCCAAGATGCTCGGGTGAGCCATGCTCCGGCTGCCGTACCGGCCACCGATGTGGTGGCCGGTCGGTATGCGTTGTGCGATCCGATCGACAGCGGCGGCTCCGGAACGGTCTGGCGCGCATGGGATCTCGCGCTCGGTCGGTACTGCGCGGCGAAGTTGCTGCGCCGCCGGGACGCCGGTCAGCTGTTGCGGTTCGTCCGAGAACAGGCGGTGCGCCTGGAGGGCGAGCACATCGCCAGCCCGTATGCCTGGGCGGCCGAAGAAGCGGACGTGTTGATCGCCACCGAGCTGGTCGATGGCGGCTCCCTTCATCAGCTCGTGGGCGCCGTCGGTCCACTCGGCGAATCGACCGTGGCTGTGCTGCTCGACCAACTGCTGGCCGGCCTGGAACAGGTGCACGCTGCCGGATTGGTGCATCGGGACGTCAAACCGGGGAATGTCCTGTTGCGAGCTACCGGAACCGGTCCACCCATGGCTCTGCTGATCGATTTCGGGCTTGCCATCCGGGCAGATGATGCCAGGCTCACCGAGCTGGGAATGGTGATCGGCACACCCGGATACCTGCCCCCTGAGCTGGCGGACGGTTCAGGTCCCACTCCGGCGCAAGACCTGTACGCAGCTGGCCGGGCGGCGGTGGCCGTGCTCACCGCGCAGGCGCCCAGAATCGGTGTGCCGCAGGAGTATTCGATCAACGACCCGTCCCTGCGGGAAACCGTGAGGGGTCTGCTGCGGCCCGACCCGTCGCGCCGTCCCGGTAGCGCCACCGCCGCCCGCGGGATGCTGTCGGCCGCGCTGCTCGATCGGACTCCCCGCACCAGGAGTGGATCGATCATCAGCATCGGTCCGCGGTTGCCGCCGCTGCCTGGTGGGTGGGACCCGTTGCGCGGTCCCACATCTGGCGCGAGGGTCACCCCGGCCAAGGACGCGGTCGGTCCCCGGCCGCGGTCCGCAACGGTGATGGACAACGGGTTTCCGTTCTCCTCGGCCGCCCAAGCCGGACCAGCCGCCGTCGGCTCGCATACTGTGGTGTCCGCCCCGCGAAGTCCCAGCCGGTGGCCGTGGTTCGTCGGCGGGTTCGGCGTGGTGCTGGCGTTGGCGGCGATCATCACCGCGGTGGTGGCTCAGGGCGCCGGCCGGCCGATCGGCTCCTCGACCGGATCACCGATCAACGGAAGCAGTGGCGCCGGAATCTCGGTCGCGCCAACATCGTCGGGGACCGCGGCGGTCGGCCCCAGGGCGGGTGAGGCCTGCAGCTGGGTGGACGAAGGCGCTGAGCGGGCCGGTCCGGGCGGGACGGTGGTCTGCCGGCTCAACGCCGATGGACGTTACCTCTGGGGCGCCGCCTGAGCAGGGCCAACCCGCTCGCCATCAGTAGCGCGGCGGCCGCCCCGGCGACAGCAGCCCAGAGCCACCTCGGAGTTTCGGCACTGGCGAACTGTCCTCCCGCCGAACCGGACGCGGGTGCGGCGGTCGTCACGGACGGCGTCGCGGGATCTCGGGTTTCAGCAGATGCGTTGCCGGCGAGGTATTTCGGGGCCGGTGCGGCGCCCGCCGCGTCGACGGTGAGGGCGAACGGGATGGTCAGCCGAGGATCGTCCTGCGACGGGCTGAGGCTGAGCTGCAGGTAATATCGTCCGGCGAAGGCGTACCCGCGTACCTTCTCGTCCGTGGAGACCCGGTTGCCGTACAGAACCGGGACCACCGAGTCGCCGGTCAGACCGGTGAAGTCCTTCCGGGCGGCGAATCCGGCGCCCTGTTGCTGCTGGTTCGCCGCAACCGTCGCCCGCATCGGGTTCGCCACGTCCACCCGTGCGTACTCGACGGACGCCGACGCCGGCGTACCGACGCCGGTCGGCAACACCCGGTAGGACAACCGCTGACCCCAGGACAGTGGTACCGCGTAGAACCGGGTTTCGCCGGCAACGATGGTGTCCGTGATGGTGGAACCGGGTTGCAGCGTGGGTGCATCGGCAAAGCTGGTGCCGCCTGCTGTCGGAGTCGCGGGCCCGGCCATCGGGGGTTTCCGTTCTCCCTGAATGCTTGCCGGCTGCAAGGATTCGGCAGCTTCCACCGGTGGCTCCGCGCGCAGCTGGAGTTCCACCGGCAGCGGGAGACCGAAGCGGTAGCCGCCCAGCCTTTCCACCCGCAGGAACACCGGCGCGCCCGCTGGGCACTCCTTCGACCAGGTCCCGGTGTTCGGCAGGATCCCGCCGAGTTGCGCGGAAACCACCGGCAGTGGATCGGACCCACCGGCGGACTCCGATGACTCCACCTTCGGCAGGCATTGGTCGTCGGACCCGTTGACCAGGGTGAGCTGGATGCCGGCCTGGGCGTAGTCCTGCGTGCGCTGGTCGCCGACGATGGTGGCCGAGACCCAGGGTGTCATCCGGGTTCCGAGCGCAAGTCGGTAATAGCGGACGGTGCCGCCCTTTTCGCTTCCTGACCCGTAGTAGGTGCCCCTGGTGAGCGAGTTGTCGAGGTAGTTGCCCGGCGTCATCAGCGGGGTATCCGCCGACGGTTCAGCCGACCCGGTGATCGCGGTCCCAGACGCCCGGTAGGGCATCGTGTCGCGCTGATAGCCGGCCGCCAGCCAGTCCACCACGTCTTGTTCCACCGTGCTGTCCTCGAGCTTCTCGGCGTCGACGTACTCACCCCCGGTGGCCGAGGCGATACATCGAAGTTGCTGCTGCGCAGCATCATCGACGTGCACACCCAGAGTGTGGATGGTGAGCCCGGGCTCGGAGGCCGCCAGTCCTTGGGCGGTGCCGCACGGGTCGGGCGGGGTGCAGTAGTCGTAGCCGTCGGATACCAACAGAATGGTCCGCCGGCCGGTCTGCGGTAGCGCCGCGGAGGCAACCCGCAGTGCCTCGCCGATCGGCGAGAAGCCGGATGCCACAACGGCGTCAACCGATGTGCTGAGTGAGTCGGCGTCCAGCGGCCGCACCGGCTGCAGCACAGTGACATCGGTGCACCCCAGGGATTTCTCGCTGGTGTTGGCACCGGTGTGCGTCCCGTAGACGGTGAGTCCGACTCGGGCATCCGCCGGCAGACCGCGGATGAGCGACGTGACAGCCCTCTGCGCCAGGTCCATCCGCTTGCCCGGTGCGTCCTCCAGATTCATCGAGCCGGACGCGTCCAGCACGATCATCAGCGGTGCCCGGCCGGTCACCGGATCCGCCGCCAGAGCTGTGGGTGTGCCAATGGTCGATGGGGAGGACGCGGCGCCACTGCCGGTCGGTGCGACCGGTGTATCGACATCCGCCGCGGCCGCCGCTCCCGGTGGACCAAGCGCCGGTTGATACTGCAGCGCCGGTTGATACTGCAGCGCCGGTTGATACTGCAGCGCCGGACACACCAGTGCCGTCGCGCAGACCAGGATCGCGGCCGCACCTCGATGCAGCACCCTGCCTCCTGGAGTTCCGTCGAGCCGATCCCGGGCGGGCCGTCGGCATGCAGGTCCACTATCACGGGCGAGGTCGGCTGCTGGTGGGCGATCGGGCGAATCGACCCAGGGGGCGATTCGCGGTGCGCCGATCACGTCTCCGCGCCGAGCCCGGGAACGTGGGACGGCAGCCCCTGGCGCCCCGGCAAGTGAAGGTCTCCGTCTACCTCGAGGCACCACTCCGGGACCGGCCAATCCGCGTACTGGGGCACCGCGCTCAGGGGACAGGTGGCTTGACGCGCACGCAGCCAACGATCGACGGCGGAAACGCTCTGGTCGGCGCGCACGCCACGACCTTCGCCGGCGTGCCCGCGCCGACCCACTGCACCTGAGCGGACCTCACGGCCCACGCTGGACCTCCCGGTGAGTGAAACCCCCACCAGTTAAGCGGGGATAGCAGTACCGAGTGTCGGACCGGACACCCATCATCCACAGCAGCACCACACACCGAAGGAGTACCGATCGTGAGCCGCTACATCGTCATCGAGGGCAACCTGGCCGAGACTCCCGCGCTGGCCTACGGGGAAAGCAGCGGGAAGTGTCAGCGGTCACGTCATTCCCCAGGTTGAGCGGGTTGTTGGTCACGTAATTCCCCATCCTGGTTCGTCAGGTAATTCCCCATGGGTACGGCGGCGCGTCGCCGTTGGGGGGTCCTGCTCGCGGTTCACGCTCGCCTCCGGCCGTTAGGGGCCCGGGAGCGGTGATGGGCAGGAGGACGTGGGACATGGTGGATCTGTTGGAGTTGTTTCTGCATTGGGGGCCGGCCGGTCTCAGGTGCAGGCGCAGATCAGCGACAGTCTGGGACTGGATCGGAAACGGTCCGGAAATATTTGGCCCCGGCGGTCGCCGAAGGTATCTGTCCCGATGGTGCCGCTGGTGAGGAAGTGTGGGCCGAGCGGGTCGCCCGGTGGTTCCCAGAGGTCGCCGATAGCCGGTTGCGGCAGCTGACCTGGCCAGCGATCGCGGCGCACCGGGATTTCATCGTCAAGCAGCTCGAGGACGGGGTGACGGTGGCGACGATCAGTCACCGGCTGATCGACGAGCCGACCTGTCGGCGTCCCAGTCTTCGTTGCGGCGGTGGATCGCCGCCAATACCCCTCGCATCGCGGGTGCACGGCCCTTCTTCACGCAGCTGACCTTCCTGTCCCGGCCACCACCTGATGGCCGGGTTCGAGGTTGCCGGAGTGTGTGTTCGGGGGAGGGAGGATAAGAACAGAACTCTGACGCGGGTGCTCGATGGCAACAATCCACGGTTCCCGCGGACAATTGCACCCTTTACCACCGAACTAGCCCGCAGGCCCATGGCCCCATAGACGGATCCGGGTCGACCGGAACACACCACAAGTAACCTCCGAACAGCACAAACTGCACCAACACGACGCCCCCAACCCCGGACCATCAGCCGAGAACGCCACATTTCCCTCCCCCGCGGCGGAGTGAAGCGCCCCTGAAGAACTTGCCTGAAAATCCGCACGCTCACGTGCCTCTTGAGCCGATCCGGTAGAACCGGCAGGCATTGTTGGCGAACAGATCGGCCCGGTCGTCGTCGGACAAGTCGGCGGTGATGTCGTTGAAGGCGCGATACAGCGCGCCGAACGTCGAATAGAGCCCGTCGACCGGAAAGTTGCTGGCAAACATGCAGCGCGAGACGCCGAATACGTCGATCGTATCCAGCACGATCGGGCGGATGCTGTCCGCGGTCCACCGGTGGTCGTTGGTACCGAGCGCAGAGATCTTCACCATGGTGTTCGGCCTAGCCGCCACCTCGGCCAACTGCCGCTTCCAGCGGGACAGCCCCCCTGGCGAACGGTCGATGGGCATGCCTGCATGGTCCAGGACGATCGGGATGTCGCCGTGCTCGCCGGCGAGCTCGGCCGCCTGGCCCAGCTGCTCGGGGAACACCTGCAGGTCGAACGACAACCCATATGCGGCGAGCTCGGAGAACCCGACCAACCAGGCCGGATCCGTCATCAGATCGGCTCGGTCCCGGTGGCTGAAGTAGGGGTCAGGGTGCCAGTTCAGGATGTCCCGAACTCCCCGTACCGATGCCCGCGACGCGTGCGCCGCAAGCTGAGCCCGGGCATCGGGGGCGGTCAGGTCGACCTTCACCACCTGGACACTCGGAACGACGTTCGCGCTGATGACCTGGTCGATCCACGCGCTTTCCCCATGCGGGTCGGCGGCGCCGTTCTCCACATGGACCGACCCGGCCAGCTGCGCGCCGAGGCTGTCGAGCTCGGCCGCGTCGGCGAGGTAATCGGCGACTAGGTAGCCGCGGCGCAACGGCAGGTCGTCACCGTGGTAGCGCGGGAACGGCGGCCCCTCCAGCCAGGGATACCGCGCCGTGGCCAAGTCGCACAGGTGGTGGTGCGCGTCGACTACCTCGAGCACGGCCATCAGGGACTGACCCCGACCGCTGCGTGCCTGGCCAGGGACAACTCGACAGCGGAATGGTCTAGGGCGCCCTCCCCGTCCGCCACAGCGCGTTCGAACACGCTGTACAGCGTGGCGGCGACCGGCAGCCGCAGCCCGCGGGCCGCCGCAGCCTCGGCGACGAACCGCAGATCTTTGAGCTGGTTCCCCGAACTGCCCCCGCCGGCGAAGTCGCCGGTCAGCCACCGCTCGCGCTTTTGGTGGAGCACCTGCGAATCGGCGAGCCCGCCGCCGAGAAGTTCGAGCAGGTCGGCACGGGCGATCCCGGCGGCGTCGGCCAGCACCAGGGCCTCGGACAGCGCGGTGACAGTCGCGGCCACCACCACCTGGTTGCACGCCTTCGCAGTCTGGCCGGCACCGACCGGGCCGAGGTGCCGCACCGTGCCGCCGACCAACTCCAGCACCGGCCACACCCGGCCGACCGCGTCGGGGGTGCCCCCGACCATGACGCTCAGCGCACCGGACACGGCCCCTGCCACACCACCGCTGATCGGCGCATCCACGACGCCGACGCCGACGCTGGCCAACTCCCGGGCTAGGGCGGCGACACCGACCGGGGAGACGGTTCCGTGGACGACCAGGACCGGCCGCTCTACGCCGGCGGCGGCCCAACCAGCGAGCAATCCTTTCGCTCCGGCCAGCACCGCTTCGACGTCGACGAGGTCGGGCAGGACTGTCAGGGTGACAGCTGCGGCGGCCTCCGCCGGGGTCGTCGCCACCGTCGCGCCGGCTCGGCGAAGGACAACAGCCTTGTCCGGGGACCGGTTCCAGACCGTCAGCGACCCGAGTGCGGCCAGCAGCCGGGACGCGATCGGTGCCCCCATCCGTCCCAGACCCAGTACCGAGACCGAGGTCCCGTCGGTCACGTCGCGACCCCCCGACCGCCGGTGGGAATCAGCACACTCCGGTCCTGCACCATTTCGTTGAGCCGGTCCGCGTCGGCCCGGGTGAGCCATGACTCCCGGCGGCTGCAGACCAGCGCACCGGCCGCGCCGGCGGCGGCCAGCGCATCCAGGAAACGCTCACCGTCGGCCATTCGGGAGACGAGCATCGCCAGGAAAGTGTCGCCGGCGCCTACAGCGTTGACAATGCGAACTTCGTGGGCGCGGTACTGCCGAACCTCTCCGGCGCGGGACATGGCCAACACGCCCCGTCCGCCCAGCGTCACCACCACGTTGCGCGGGCCGTCGTCGCAGGTACGCAAGAGGTTCACGGTCGTCCGCAGATCCGCGGCGAGTTCGGCCTCGCCGGCGACGACCTCCCCTGCCAGCGCCGCCGCCTCCGCTTCGTTGACCACCAGCACATCCGTGTGTGGCAGCACGGCCCGCGAGCCGCGGGTGACCGGCGAGAAGTTCACAACCACCTGCGTACCGGCGGTCCGGAAGCGCCGAGCCGTGTCGATCACCGTGCCCAGGGGAATTTCGAAAGCCATCACCACGTGCGAGAACCCAATCCCGCGACCGAGAGCCGAGACCGCGTCCTCCACCGCGACCCGGTCGTTCGCCCCGGGCACGACACAGGTGTCGTAGTCGCGCTCGATGTTGACCCGGACGTGCCCGATACCCGTCGACGCCGAGGGATCCGTGGACACGAATTCCTGGACGACCGAGCCGACGGCAAGTGCATGTTTGAGGAACTGCCCGAAGATGTCGTCTCCGACGCTGCCTACCAGATACGACGGCAGTCCGGTTGCGGCGACGCTCATCGCCACATTCAGCCCTTTTCCGCCGGCAGCCAGCTCGAATTCCTTTCCGACGTTGTAGGAACCCGGGACCCAGGTGTCGGACTGGTATGCGACGAGGTCGGCGTTCAGGCTGCCGACGACGCACACGGCGGGGCCCTCGCGCGGCCCGAATTCGATCGTCGGTACAGGATTCACTGCCTCACCAACGCATCCCACCAGGCCGTACTGCCGGCCAGCGCGTCGGCATTGGGTACCTCCCCGGCGTTCACTAGGCGCTGGGCGGTCGCCAGCAGCTGCTTCGCCCGCGCGATGTTGATCTCGCATTCCCGGACCGGGTTCTACCGCACCGGATCGGTGTCGAAGTAGAACGTGCCCGCGTACCCGTCACGCACCAGGTAGAAGAACGCCTCCAACGTCTGCACCAGGCTCACCGAGCCCACCGCGATGCCGTCGTCCGCGGCCCCCCACCCATCGTTGAGCTGCAGTCCCTTCAACTTCCCCTGCGCCAGGCACACCGCGATCGACTGGGCCGGGTTCTCGTGCGCCATCAGTAGGTGCGCGAAATCCAACGTGACGCCGAGGTTGTCGCGGTCGGCCGCGGCGATCAGGGCCAGCACACTGCCGGTGCAGGACAGCAAAGTTCGAGCCCGCGGCTCGGCGGGCTTGAACTCGATGCTCACTGTCATGCCCTGTGCGTGGTCGGCCACCTCGCCGTAGCACTCGACAAGGTGCTGCCACCCCGCGCGGTAGTCCAGCTGGAAGGGGTATTCGTAGCCGTCGTGGGCCGGCCACAGGACGACGTGATCGGAGCCCATCTCCCGGCACACATCGATAGCCTCCTTGGCGATGCGCACGGCGTCCTTGCGGACTGCGGCCTCGGCGTGGGTGAAAGCGCCGTCGGAGAACAGTGAAGCCGGCCATCTGACCTGGATCCCGGTGTTGACCAGCTGGGCGGCCTTGATCGCCGACGACAGCTCCGCCGGGGTGATGTCGAGGAAATGCTCGGGATAGTTGACCTCCAGGGCGGTCAGGCCGGCGACGCTCCCAGCCACCTCGACCAGCTCGAGGGTCGGCGTCTTGGTGGCGGGATGTGCCACCCCGCCACCAAGCGCGAAGGAATTGAGCCGGGTAGCGAAATGCGGTTCCAGGGGTGTCATGATCTCTGCTTTCTGGATCGGACGTCGGTCACGACAGGAATGGATGCGTGTGCTGCGGGTCACGCGCCTGGACTGGACTCCCCGCCGGTCGTCTGGAGCTCCGGGGTTGGGGATGCGGCGGCGGGATTCCCTCGCTTGCGCCGGCCGCCGCCCATGATCGGCCAGCCCTTGCTGCCCTGGTCGATCGCCACTGCGATCAGCACCACGAGCCCGGTGACGATCTGCTCGTAGAAGCTGGGAACGTTGAGCAGGACGAGACCGTTGGTGAGCGCACCCAGGATGAGTGCGCCGACCAGGGTGCCGGCGATCCGGCCCTCACCGCCCATCAGGTTCGCGCCGCCAATCACCGCAGCGGCGATCGCGGTGAGCAGATACGGGCTGCCGGCCTCGGACTGGGCTGCACTGATCCGGGCGACGACCACGAGACCGCCGAGCGCGGCTAGGGTACCGGAAATCCCATAAACCAGGATCTTGACCCGGTTGACCCGCACACCCGAGAGCCACGCGGTCTCCTCGCTGCCACCGGTGGCGACCACGTTCTGACCGAACACCGTGCGGCGCAACAACAGCCAGGCGAGGCCGGCGACGATCACGACGATCACGACGACGATCGGCACCCCGCCGATGTAGCTGTTCAGCATCAGAACGAACGACTGTGGGACGTTGTAGACCGGGGTGCCGTTGGTGACCACGTAGGCCAGTCCCTGGTACACACTCATCGTCCCTAGCGTGGCGATGAACGGCGGCAGCTTCGCGACCGTGATCAGCAGCCCGTTGAACGCTCCCGCGACGAATCCCACTACCAGTCCGATCAGAAGCCCGGGCAGCGGTGCCACCCCGCTGTTGACCACCAGGTTCGCCGAGACGATGCCCACGAAGCTGGCGATCGACCCGACGGACAGGTCGATACCGCCGGTGATGATGACGAACGTCAATCCGATGCCGATCAGCGCGTTGACGCAGGCAGACACCGCGACGTCGCGGAGGTTGTCCAGGGTCAGGAAGTTTGAATTGAGGATGCCGAAGACCGCGAAGATCACGGCCGCCGCGATGAAGATGCCCAGAGCCTGGAGGTTGATGTCGACCCTGCGCGGTGGAGTCTCTATGGCCTCGTTGCTCATGGTGTCTTCTTCCCGATGCCCATGGCGCTGGCCACGAGGCTGTGTTCGTTGATGTCGTCGTCGACGTGCTCGGAGATGAACTGGCCGTTGCGCATCACCAGCGCCCGGTCACTGAGTGAGATGATTTCCGGCAGATCGGACGACACCACGACGATGGCGTTGCCGTCGGCGGCGAGACGGTCGATCAGGCCGTAGATTTCGGCTTTGCCGCCGACGTCGACACCCTTGGTCGGCTCGTCGAACAGGAACACCCGCGAGCCGCACCGCAGCCATTTGGCGATGACCATCTTCTGCTGGTTGCCGCCCGAGTACTGCCTGGCCCGCAGCTTGACGGTGGCGGGTTTGAGGTCAAGTGACTTCGCGAGCTCCGTCGAGACCGCGATCTGCCGCTTGATGCTGATGAACGGCCCCCGCCCGACGAGGTCTTGGGCCGCGGTCAGCGCGATGTTCGCGTAGGCGGGCATCTGCAGGGCAAGACCCTGGTGTTTGCGGTCTTCGGGGATGAACGCGATGCCGGCGTCCCGGCTCCCATTGGGACTGTGAATGGGGACTGGCTTCCCGTCGATGACGACCTCGCCCCCGCAGCCGGGATCGGCCCGGACGATCGCCCGCAGGAACTCGGTGCGACCCGAGCCGACGAGTCCGGCGATCCCGACGACCTCCCCGGCGCGCACTGAGATGTCGACCCGCTCGTTCGACCCTGGCCGGGTCACCCCGGTGGCGGTGAACACCACCGAGGCGTCCGGCTTGACCGGGTGGGTCCGGTGGTAACCGAGAAGTTCCCGGCCCACCATGCGCCGGACGATCTCCTCGGTCGAGGTCTGCGCGATCGGCGTCTCGTACGCGACCCGGCCGTCCCGCAGCACCACCACGTGATCGGAGACCGACATGACTTCCCGCATCCGGTGAGAGACATAGAGGATGCCCACGCCGCGCTCGGCCGCCATCTCACGAACCCGCTTGAGCACGGCCTCCACGTTGTGCTCCAGCATCGAGGTGGTCGGTTCGTCCAGGGCCACGATCTTCGCGCCGTAGGCGAACGCGCGGGCGATGGTCAGGGCGTGCCGCTGTGCGGGGCTGAGCCGGGCGAGCTTGGTGAGCCGGTTCAGCGGGAAGCCCATTGCTGCGACGTCGGCCAGCGCGCCGTCAACGGCGGCAGAAGCCCCGCGGCGCTCGGCAGCGGACTTGCCGAGCAGCAGGTTCTGTTCGACGGTCAATTGCGGGACGACCGCCGGTTCCTGCCGGGCGATCGTGATTCCCTCGGCGAGCGCCTGGCGCGGCGTGAAATCGGTGCGCACCACGCCGTCGACGGTGACCGTTCCGCTGCTCGGCGACAGTGACCCACCGAGGATTCCCAGCAGGGTGCTCTTGCCGGCACCGTTCTCCCCGGCAAGGGTGATGACCTCGCCCTTGCGGAGGGTTAAGCTGACGTCCTCCAGCGCGCGCACTCCGGGGAAGAACTTGGCGATGTTCCGGAATTCGAGGATTGTGTCGCTCCTCATCGAAGCTGCCTCTTCGGTCCGGCCGCGATCACTACGGCATTCCCGTCAGGTACTGCGACACGTTCGTCTTGTCGACGACGAACGCCGGGACGTTGACCCAGGCCGGTGCCTGCTTCCCGTCCAGGAGCCACAGTGCTGTCTGCACTCCGGCCGAACCCTCGGTCGTCGGGCGTTCGCTCACCGTCGCCGTGTAGGTGCCGGATGCGATGAGCTTCTTCGCCTGCGGAATGCCGTCCGTGCCGACCAGGATGACCTTGCCGGTCAGGCCCTTGGCATCGATGGCCGACTGGACGCCGAGCGCCATCCCGTCATTCTGCGAATAGAACGCCTTGATGTCCGGGTGCGCGGTCAGCATGGCGGTGGCGATGGTTTTCGCCTGGTTGGTGTCCCACTTTGCCGACTGCGAGGCGACCAGGTCCAGGTTGGTGTGCTTGGTCAGTCCGGCCTTGAATCCCTTGCCGCGGTTCAGGGCGTTGGACGATCCCGGGTCACCCTCGATCATCGCGACCTTGCCGCCGGCCGGGAGTGCCTTGGCGATGTAGTCTGCCGCAGTCCCGCCGATGGTGGTGGCGTCCGGACCGACGTAGACGACACCGGGGACGGTCCCCTGCGCGTCGTTGAGCACGATCGCGGGAACCCCCTTGGTCAGCGCGGCCTTGAACACGGTGTCCAGAGCCGTGGCCGAGATTGGCGACGCCAGGATGGCCGAGCACCCCTGGTTCAGGGCGCTCTGCGCCTTGTCCAGCTGCTCGCTGATCGACGACTCGTCGTTCACCGCAAAGGTCTGGTACCTCACCCCGAGCTTCTTGGCCTCGGATTCGAACCCGGCGCGCTCGAAGCCCCAGAATTCGTTCGCCAGGGTACGCGTGACGTAGCAGAGCTTGGCGCCGACCTTCACCTTCGGCGCCCCGAGAGTCTTCTGCAGCTCGGCGATGTCGGTCTTCTGGCCGGTCTGCACCAGGGCGGCGATGTCGGTGTTCGCGGAACTTCCACCGGCGCTTGCCCCGCTGGTGGTGGTGCTGCTTCCGTTCGGCGTGGCGGTGCAGGCGGAGAGAGCGATGATCGCCGTGGCAGCGGCCCCGAGGGCCGTGATCGGGCGAAGTCGTCGATGCATGATCGGTGATTCCTTTCGTCGATGGAAGGCATTCCTGACACGGACACCGGGATTCCGGTGTGTCATCGCGACGTACGCCTCGGTGCACAGCACAGAGGTTGAATCCGGTGATCGCGGGATCAGGCCAGGACCAGGGCCTCGGTCTCACGGCGCAATTCGAGGGCTGTGGCGAGGGAATCGTCGATAATCACGTCGTCCCAGCTCACACTTCGCCCCTTGGGAACATCGTTCTTCAGCTCGACGTGATGCGCCAACGCGACCGGGAGCAGCCGATTGGCCACGGAGGTCTTCGCCGAGACGAGCTTGCCCCAGACGGTGAATCCACCCTCCCCGTCGAGAAATTCCCCTGCTGCGAGGTCTTTCTTGGCCGTCGCGACCACATCGCCGTAGAAACCGATCGGCGAACCGGTGGCCACTCCACGGAGTACCGCGTTGGCGATCGAGATGTTGAGCTCGAGCCCGACGTAGTGGTACGGGCGGTAAAGCGCGGCGTACCGGCCGCTGGGGTCCGGGTGCCAGGGATATTCGTTGAAACAATCCGAGACGTAGTCGTTGGTTGCTTTCACCACGACGAAGACACCCTCCTGGGTATTGAACGGGATCCACTTACCGTCGCGGGTCAGGCTCGACATGACGTCGACAGAGCCCTCCCCAGCCAGGACACCGCCGACCGACGAGGGTCGGCAAATGGTGGCGATTTCCTCGACGTTGCCCGGGGTGAACGACAAACCGTTGTCGGACGGGACCAGGCCGGCCGCGTTGGCCACTGCGGCCATCTCGATGGATGCCTTCGTGCCGTCCCGGAACGACGTGTGCATATTGGGGTTGAGCTGCCCCGAGTCCGTCAATTCTTTGGAGAACTCCCAGTTCTCCCAGACACTGTCCGGATTCATCTCGTGGTAGCGCTCAAGGTACTTGGCGCCCTTCCCACCGCACACGACGTCGAATCCCGAGGTGCGGGCCCAATCGACCAGTTCCATGATCAACGCAGGCTGGTCGCCGTATGCCATCGAGTAGACGACGCCGGCCTTCTCGGCGCGACGGGCAAGCGCGGGACCAGCCAGAGCGTCTGCCTCGACGGTCACCATGATGATGTGCTTACCGGCCTCGACGGCCCGCAGCGCGTGCTCGACGCCGACGATCGGGTTGCCGGTAGCTTCCACGATGACGTCGATCTCTTCGGCCTCGAACAGTTGCCCGGCGTCCGAGATGATCGCGGTCGTCCGGTTTGCGATGGCGTCCGCGACCGTGTCGGCGGTGGCCTCGGCCGGCCAGTCGACGAGATCGAAAGCGCCCTCGGCCCGCCGGATGTTGATGTCAGCGATAGCCACGACGTGGATGCCGGGGATGTTTCGCGCCTGGGCGAGGTACATGGTGCCGTAGCGGCCGGCGCCGATCAGGCCCACCCGGATCGGGCTTCCATCGCTTTCGCGCTGCTGCAGCAGGTGGTGAAGGTTCATCGATGCCTCTCGGGTCGGCGCAGAAGCGATAAAGAACGCGGTGACCGTCATGCACCGATCTCGTTGCCGCCCGCCACTGCTGTGTAAACGGTTCCATCTTTGTACCACCCGCTAAACGTGGACGTCAATACCCGCCGGTGGAGCAAGCTGGTAACGATCTGAGGAGGTCCATGTGCGAAAGGCAGCGACCATTCGGGACGTCGCGCGGGAAGCGGGCGTGTCCATCGCCGTCGTGTCGCGGGTCATCAACGACGGCACCGGGCCGGTGGCCGCGCAGACGCGGAAGCGGGTGGTCGAGGTGATCGAGCGGCTCAGCTACCGCCCCCGCGCCGCCGCCCGCGAGTTGCAGCAGCAGTCCTCGACGACCATCGGGCTGGTGCTGGCCGACCTGACAAACCCGTTCTTCGCCCGGCTTGCCGATCGGGTCGTCTGGGAAGCCCGATCGCGGGGCATCCACGTAGTCCTGCTCACCACCCAGGAGGACCCGAACCTGGAGGCGGAATCCATCGACACGCTCATCGGGCGGTCGGTGGGTTCGGTCATCGCCACGCCGACCGGAGGCAATGTCCAGCATTGGGTTCGGCTCACGGATCTGGGCGTCAATGTGGTCTTCGTGGACCGGCAGATAGACGAGCTCCCCGAGATCGATGACGTGACGATCAGCAACGAGCTGTCCGCCCAGGTCGCCACGAACCATCTCCTGGCTCTGGGCCATTCCAGGATCGCGTTCATCTCCGGGCCTTTGTCGACGTCGACAGGTCGGGGCCGGGTCACCGGTTTCCGAAAAGCGATGGCCGGAGCCGGTTTGGCCGTGGATGAGCGGCTTATCCAGGCCATTCCTTTTCGCGGAAGCTCGGGCGGTGATGCGGTCAGCTCGCTGCTCTCGCATGCTGCACCGCCGACCGCGCTGATCGTGGGCAATACCGCCCAGGTCCGGAACGCATTGATCCGGGTCCAGCAGTCGAGCCTTTCCGTGCCCGACGACCTCAGCGTGATCGTGTTCGATGACAACCCGTGGACGGAACTGGTGTCGCCGCCGCTGTCCGTCATCCGGCAACCCATCGACATGCTGGCCCTGCATTCGGTCGACCTGGCTTACGGGCGGATCAAAGGCTCACTCACTCCTACCCCCCGCCACATCCAAGTCGACGCTGATTTCATCCAGCGGTCGAGCAGCGCCCCGCCGCGACCGTCGGCAAAGGAGCGTGGAACGGCCGCTACTGTGTGAATTTCCAAGCCATCTGGCACCATCTGTGTGAATTAAGTTGGTCCCGCCGACGCAATCACGCCCGCGCCCGCAGCGCCGGACCCCGCAGCGCGGCATCGACCGACAACCGGCCGGGCGGCTGCGGTCGCCCAGGCATCGGAAGTACGGTGTCGGGCATGAACAACCCCGACGATGCGACGGGTGGCTCCCGACCGTCCGGAACCGATCCGTCCGCCGATGAGGTGGTCGACGGGGAACTGGTCGACGACGCTCCCGTCGGCACCGACGACCCTCCCGCCGACACGGACGAAATGGGCCACACGGCCGCCACAGAGGACAGGGACGACACCGACGAAGCACCGGCTGACGACGATCACGCCGATCCGGAGCGCAAGGACGCCCGAGAGAGCTGGACCGTCGAGAGCAGCGTTGCCCCGGTGTCGCCCGCCTCCGGAGCATCGTCCGGGTTGACCGGACCGGTGCCTGCGCCCGCCTTCGACTACACCGACCAGGGCGTGCCAACGCTGAACTACGTCCGCGACAGGATCGAGAACCGGTTGGGGACGGCGCTCGGCAGCGTCGAACTGGCGGGCACCGGCGACCCGGCCGAGCAGCAACGTCAGGCGGCGCAAGAGCGGGAACGGCTGGCGACGGAGAAGCTGGCCGAACTCCGGCGCCAGGTCGACGGCGGCAGCTCCCAGAGCTGAGACGGCTCTCAGCCGGCTAGCTCCGTTGGTTGGCCGGGCGGAAGCGGGATCCCCCGTCACCCGGTCGGTACGCGCCGATGACGTGGGTCACCGCGTTGATCAGCGCCAGGTGGGTGAAGGCCTGCGGGAAGTTGCCGAGGTGATGACCGGTGTGCGGCTCGATCTCCTCGCCGTACAACCCGAGCGGCGAGGCATGTGACAGCAGCCGCCGGCACAGCCGCTCGGCCCTGCCGATCTCGCCGATCTCCACCAGCGCGGACACCATCCAGAAGGAGCAGATGGTGAAGGCGCCCTCCACTCCGTGCATGCCGTCGTCGGTCTCCTCGGTGCGGTAACGCAGCACCATGTTGTCTTCGGTCAGCTCATTGGCGATGGCCAGCACGGTGGCCCGGATCCGTTGGTCCTCGGCGGGCAGGAAGCGGACCAACGGCATCAGCAACACCGAAGCGTCCAGCGCGTCAGAACCGTAGCGCTGCACGAACACCCCGCGCTTGTCCAGGCCGTTGGCCAGCACATCTGCATGGATCTCGTCGGCGATCTTCTGCCACTGCTCTGCCTCGTCGGCTGCCCCGCGCACCTTCGCGATCCGCACCCCTCGATCCAGAGCCACCCAGCACATCACCTTTGACGAGACGAAATGTTGTGGCTCGCCGCGGATCTCCCACATCCCGGAGTCCGGTTCCGCCCAGTGGTCGATGGCTGACTGCGCCTGTGCTACGACGATCGGCCACAACTCCTCCGGCGGTCGCTGCCGGGAGCGGCTGTGCAGGTAAATGGAATCCAGCAGCGCACCCCACAGATCGTGCTGCTTCTGGCCGAAGGCGTCGTTGCCGATCCGCACCGGCCGGGCGCCCATGTAGCCGGTCAGATGGTCAAGGGTCGATTCGGTCAGCGTGCGCTCGCCGCCGATCCCGTACATGATCTGCAGGGAGCCGGGATCGTCCTTGCTGACGTCATGGATGAAGTAGAAGAAATCGTCCGCCTCCCGATCGAAACCGAGGGTGTACATACCCCACAATGCGAACGTGGAATCGCGGATCCACGAATAGCGGTAGTCCCAGTTACGTTCCCCACCAGGGCTTTCCGGCAACGAGGTGGTGGCAGCGGCGATCAGCGCGCCGGTTGGCGCGTACGTCAGGCCCTTGAGCGCCAGAGCCGATGTCTGCAAGAAGCTCCGCCACGGATGATCCGGGAAACTGCCCTGGGTGAGCCACTCCCGCCAGAAACTCTCGGTGTACGCCATGCGGTTCTCGGCCTCGTCCAGCGTGCGCGGCACCGACAATTCGGAGAACGCCATCGCCACGAAGTGACGGTCCCCAGCGTTCATCTTGGTGCGGGCGATCGCCGACCGACCTTCGATGCCGAACCGCAGGGACGAGACCAGCCGGATCTTCGGATCCTCCGGCTCTCCGGGGCCGTAGTCGCCTTCGCCGGTGGCCCAGAGCTCTTCGTAGCCCTCTTCCGCGTACTCCCAGACAGGGGCGCGCTTGGCGTAACCGAACATCGGCTCGCAGTCGACGGACAGGTCGACGGTGCCGTAGGTGCATTCCACCATCCGGAGCAGGCAATGCCGGGCGTCGTCGTCCGTGGGAGCACGTCGGTGGAGATCCGAGCGGTGCTCGACGTCGTGCCACCTACCGATCACCAGAGCGTCCCGCACCACGAGCCAGCCGGTCGGGGTCTGCCAGGTGGTCTCCAGCACCAGCGTTCCCGGCAGGTACCGGCGGGCACTGGGCACGCTGACCCCCATCGGACCAACCCGGAAGGCGCCGGCGCCGCGGTCCAGCAGAGCGGCGAATGCACTCGGCGAGTCCGGCCGCGGGATGCACATCCACTCCACCGACCCGTCCGGGGCGATCAGGCAGTTGGTCTCGCAGTCGGACAGGAACGCGTAGTCCGAGATCGCCGGGAACGTGGAGTCCGCCGGGATGATCTCTTCTTCTTCGAGCATGGTCACGATTGTGCTGCACGCGGCAATCCGCGGCCGGGTGGACTCTCTGATACGACGTGTAGAAGCCGATCGGCCTGGGCGGCTGACTCAGTCGCCGGTGACCTTGTCCTTGGCCGCGGAGATGGCGTGCCGGGCGCGCCAGCCGATGGACGGTTTACCTGAGGTGTCGACGGCAGCCAGCAGCAGACCGCCGAGCATGCTGACGTTCTTGAAGAACTGAATCTGCTGCATCGAGCGTTTCGCTGGATCCGTCTCGGACCAGAAGCGGTGGCCGGCAAGGGTTGTCGGAACCAGGCTGCCGGCCAGCGCCAGCGCCGAGAGCCTGGGCAGCCGGCCAAGGGCGAGCAACCCGCCGGCGGCCATCTGGACGGCGCCGTTCGCCTGAACGGCCTGCCGGGTGTCGGAGATCATCGGCAACTTGTCGGTAACCCCGCCGACCACCTTCTCGGCGGCCGGCACCTTCGGGTCGGGCCTGCGCAGGGAATCCAGACCGCCGATGACGAACATCGACGCCAGCATGGGACGCGCGATCGCTCGGACGATAGACATGCTGGTCAACGTACCCGGACGCCGGTCGGCCGGACGAGCGGGAGTGGACCGCGGGGCGAGTGGGCCGCGGTCCAGCCGGACAGTCGGCGGCATGAAGTGCCGCCGGCGGGGTACGAGAGATACATGGCCAGCTCGATCGATCCCCCAGACTCCGATCACCCACCCACCGAAGGCAGCGGCACTGCCGTTCTCGGGGCACCACCCGCGGCCGTTCTCGGGGCACCACCCGCGCCGGTCCGGTGGATGCGCGCCCTGGAAGCCAGTCACTGGCCGGATCGGCTCACCGCGCTGTATCGCCCGCTGGCCGCGGCAGTGGCAGGGCCGCCGGACTCATCCCGTGACCGGTTTCTGACCGGACGCTGGCTCGGCCACGCCCTGCACCCGGTGCTGGTGCTCACCCCGGTGGGTATGTGGAGCGCGACCACGGCACTGGACCTGGTGGGCGGACCGTCCGCGGGACCGGCAGCGCGGAGGCTGCTGGGTATCGGCTTGCTGGCGACGCCGTCCGCGGTGGCGACCGGACTCGCCGAGTGGCGCCCCACCGCGGGAGGGCCCCGTCGGGTCGGTCTGGCGCATGCCGCGGCCAATACCGGCGCGAGCACCCTGATGCTGCTGTCCTACCTGGCCCGCCGCCGAGGTAGCCGCACCACGGGGACCGTGCTGGCGCTTGCCGGCAATTCGCTGACCGGGCTGGCCGGCTATCTCGGAGGGCACCTTACCGTCGTGAACCGGGTGGCCAGCCGCAATCCTACGTTCGACAATTGGTCCGCAACAGGGTAGTCACCGGAACAGCTCGGGGACGGGAAAGTCCCTGCCAACGCCCTAACTTTGGTATTCGGCAACTGTCTTGACCGATGGTGGTATGCCAGCATACGGTCTACGGTAGACCGAACTACCCCCGACCTTGACGAGGAGTGAGCGGCATGGACATCGACGGTCATCTGCGGCAACAACGATGTCGACTATTGGTGATGGCGACGGCGGCCTGTCTCGCGCTGACCGCATGCGCCAAAGATGCCAACACCGGTGGGAGCACTCCTGCCGGTCCGTCGGGATCGGCCGGCGCGGGTGCCGCCGGCGGCGGGAATGTCACTGCTCCGGGTGCCATCACCATCGCACTGTCCAATTCGTTCATCGGCAACACCTGGCGCCAGTCGATGGTGAAGATCTTTGAGAAGACCGCCGCGAAAGCCAAGGCCGACGGCCTGATCAAGGACTACTCGGTGAACAACACCTCGCAGAACACGGCCACCGAGCAGATTGCTCAGATCAAGGCCCTCATCCTGAAAAAGCCCAGTGCCATCCTCATCAACTCCGCGTCACCTACGGCGCTCGATCCGGTGATCACTCAGGCCTGCAACGCCGGGATAATCGTCATCACCTTCGATTCGGTGGCTGGAGCGCAGTGCGCCTACAAGGAGCAGGCCGACCTGACGAAGTTCGGCGCGCTCGGCGCCCAAGGCGTGCTGAAGTCGCTGAACGGTAAGGGAAACATCATCGTGGTCCGCGGCGTGGTTGGCTCAGCCCCGGAGAAGACCATTTACGACGCGCAGATGGCGGAGATCAGGAAGAACCCTGGGGTCAAGGTGGTCGCCGAGCTGCAGGGAGAGGCCAGCAACTCGACCACCCAGCAGGTTGTCCAGGCGGCTCTGCCCAGCCTGCCCGATGTCCAAGGCGTGATCACCGGTGGTAGTACTTACGGTGCGTTGCAAGCTTTCCAGTCTGCCGGCAAGCCGGCGCCATTCGGCAATTTCTCCAATGATGGCACCGACTTGGCGCTGTGGAAGCAGTTGAAAGCCAAGGAGCCGTCGTTCAGTGCAACCTCGGTGCGCCCTGATCCGGGACAGTCCGCGCTTGCCTTCTGGATGGCGCTCGATATCCTCGCCGGAAAGCCGGTGCCCAAGGACACCACCTCGCCGAACGTGGTGATCACGGACGAGACCTTCGACAAGTGGGCGAAGGTCACACCGGAGACGGCAACGGCGGCTTGGCAGTGGACGCAGGCCGAGGCTAACGCCGCCGTCGATGCCCAGAACGCCGGCAAACCGATGCCCGAACCGGCCATTCCCGCCACAGCTCCTTAGCGCCGCGCAAGGAGGGCCAATGACGACCGCTGATTCAAGCCAGGGCATATTGCTGGAGCTGGCCGAC
>JAABUP010002585.1_pt1 | contig 34599 bp, 55 predicted proteins | sample 5559201 | NCBI WGS metagenome assembly JAABUP01 (sample SAMN10711887, study PRJNA513373) | rock metagenome | isolation source: Antarctica rocks | place: Antarctica
ACAAAGAGGGGTGGGGGGCAACAAAGAGGGGTGTGGGGCAACAAAGAGGGGTGGGGGCCATCGAAGAGGGGTGTGGGGCAAACAAAGAGGGGTGTGGGGCAACAAAGAGGGGTGGGGGCCACCAAAAAGGGGTGTGGGGCAAACAAAGAGGGGTGTGGGGCAACAAAGAGGGGTGTGGAGCAACAAAGAGGGGTGAGGGGCAACAAAGGCACAAGTAAACACCAACCTGAGGCAGCAACCAATCTGGAGTATGCTGACTCAGGATCCTCTAGCCACCTCAAAGCCACATGGATGAAAGGCTCCACACTCGCCGCGGTCAACTGCTGCAGAAGCACAGCCTTGCCAGCAGGCACCACGGTGAAAGGGTACATGCATGCCAGGGCGTGGTCAACCATGTCTGGCACAGCCTGACAGGCAGGGCTTCGGATGATCTTGGTGAGGAGGGCAGGCAGATCTGCCCTGAGCATGTCAGTGTATCCGACTCCATGAGCTAGCAGGTGAGTGATGGCTTGCAGGCTGGTTGATGTCACATCTGTGGCCTGTTTGCTGAGCTTCAACTCATTCTTGGCCCCCTGCAACTGAGCCACCATGTGGCCATTTGCAAGGTAGCGCATGCAGCAACTGGGACGTGTACAGCAGGGCGAGACAATGGCAAGCTGCAGAGCTGACTTCCTGGAGTCGGTTCTGTGCCTTCTCACCAAGTGGGCGCAGCCAGACACCACCATCTGCTGATCTTTTGGCAGGGAGAGCATACATATAGGGTGAGCATGTGCAAGGCATGGCAGGTAAATCTTGCCTGGACCCGCAAGACAGTTGATCAGCATTATATATAAAAAATGCCAGTTTTACTTGTGAATACAAACCCTAAATATGCACATTTGATTGACAATTTTTACCAGCACTACCAGTAAGCTGTGTTGCTTCTCCTTGCTGTTTGGCAGAATCAGGCACGCAAATGGTTGTTGACAGCTTGATGCAGATTGCCAAGCGACCATGTGAGCCAGACCCTCACCTGCTGGAACCCAGCTTGCAATATATCCAGTAGCTGCTGTGCACCGCCATGTACTCCTATGCTAGTTGCCATGTCAGTCGAAACATACGCCAGGTTCTGCATGACAACCCCCTGCTACAGATTGTTTCAACATAGACATTGCATCTTCGGCTGCATAAGCAAAAGCAGGGGCTGCATACAGTCTGCCAGTTGCAGTGGCAGAGTGGGCATGCATAAGTACGGCACAATGATGCCTGGTGGCCCAGGACACAAAGAAAGTGACATAAGGGTGATCTATGTGAATCAGCCAATTGTTCAGCCATGCTTGTGCCAATGAACATGGATGCAGATGTTTGACAGTAGGCAAAAGTCAAGCGTCTTGCAAGTAGCATGACAGGTGTAGATAGGCTGGACTGCTTACATGCGAATGCAATGCGCAAAGGCCATGTGTGCCCAAACTTTGCGCATGCCCAATGGCCATTGAATGCAAGCAGCCATTGTGCGATTGCCAACCCACCGCGAGACTACCTAAAACCCTTTGCTGTGAGGACTTGTCAGCCTCCTTGAGCAGCTTGAGGAGGTATGGGACAGCCCCAGCGTCACCAATTTTCTTCAGTCCAGCAGAGTCATAGACCAGGGCACACTGACCAATCAAAGTAGCATAAAAGGAGCGATTTTCGGAGGTGTCATCACCAGACAGGTGAGTCAGCATGTGGCCCAAGAGGTCTTCAGGAGATGTGAGGACTGCAGATGCCACTGTATTGGGTGAAGCAGTAGAGATGAGTGCCAAGGCCATCGCTGCACGCCCTCGGGTGTCCTGTGACGGGTGCTGCAGCAATGCAGAAATGCTGGGCATCATGCTCCTGCAGTGGCCATGATCAACTCGTCACAGACCATCCTAGTCATGCACACCTTGCTGCTACCAACCACGCAAGGCAGGTGACGTGCTCACATTGGTGCCAAGTTCTGGGTAAGCACAGACATTGTTGTAGACAGGGGAGAGCATGCATGCCTGACACAGCAATCCCTGGTCCTGTGATCAATATCACATCATGAGGCATACATGATGCACATGTGAATTTACGGCTCTTGCATGAAGCAAGATGTTGCTGATGACAGCATGACACTTGCAAGACAAGATGCAGCTGTGCCTGTGTGCAGACAAGGCTTTGCTGCCGTGGGGGCAGTCTGCAACACATCAAAGGGGCACTAATGGGGCATGCGCCAAACCTGACAAGTGCATCCTTTTCCACTTGCTGCTGCACATCCAAGATGGACGGGAAACCAAGACCAAGTACTAACCCCTGCAGAATGTGCAGGAGTAACTCTGCAAATCTGCCCTGCGTGCTTTGAAGCACGCTGTGAGCTTTTTGCTGCAGCTCCTTCTGCTCCTGAGCCATCATCAGGAAGCTGCCCATGTCCACATTGCGCCGACGTAGGATTGCATTTTGGTTGTAGCTCTGCCGCAAAAAGGGGTACGACCCCATTTCAGCAACTATGGTAGCAGCACTCTTACGTAGCCAGCATGCTGCTTGAGAGACAGGGTTGCTGGGCGCCTTGCTTGGCTTTAATGCTGCTGACTTCCATTTGCTGGCACTAATGGCAGTGGCCATAGCCAAGTACACATGCTTCACGTCCAACTTCGTTTTCACCGTGATGCTTGTCTGGTCGAGTAAGCTCTGTATTAGAGCATGACTGGCTGTCATGAAGGGCAGTGCCGCAGCCATCTCTTGAGCCCAGTCCGGGGACGTGGTTGGATCTGTGGCTGAGTCAAACAGGATCACACCGTCACCTGAGGGTAACTGCTCCTGCTCCCAGCCAAGCTTCCAGGAGCTGCATGTTGTCAGCATTTCGTACCATACTACTGAGGAAGCACCCGAAACTTCCAACTTGTGCATGCCCTCAGAAGATCCAGTTGCTGTGAGAAGCAGAAGCAGTACTGCAGCTGTTTTGACCTGCAGGCCACGTGTGTTTGTCATTGAAGACACACATGGTGCTTGATGTATGTGACGGATGCAAACAGCCACAAGTGTAAAGCGTGCATCCGCTCATGCTGACGCCATTGAGCAAAACCCTCTTCACACAAATAAAGGCACAGTCTTGTCAGCCAATTTGATGAGCAGAATCTGGAGGTCTGTAAGCTAAAAATGGCAAATGCTGCCCCTGCCCAGATCACATGACAAGCAGCAATTCTGCACCAGGGGCACCAGACAGGAGCCTTGAATTGTGACTAACAAGTGAGCAGGCAGCTGTGCTCTGCTGCTAGTAGCATGACTTACAAGGCGTCACTACGTAGCAACATGCATAATGCATTGCAGCATCCATCACAGCGTAAAAAGTACCTTGATGCTGGTGGTAGCAACAATCAATTGAAGCACAGCGTCATTAGTGAATGGCTGCATCAGGCTTGCAAGAGACTCCCAGTCCTCTGGCATAGCATGCAAGCCATACTCCAGATGTTTGGGAAGGTCTGCCATGAGGGCTTGCAGCAGGTCTGCTGCAAGTCCTTGTGTTGATGTCTCTTCACTGTGTCCCAGTATCCGCACCAGGTGAAAGAACACACTGTCACCACTGTGTTGCTTGCCATCCTGCAAAAATAGGTGTTCACATTGGTTGCAGGCCTTGCATTGGCATCGTATTTAAGTCATTTTTGCGCTGACCTCTGCTCAACTTGCAAGACTGTGTCACTGTCATGCTATACACTAGCAGAAGCATCTAATACCTGTGCAAGTGCAGCAAGTACTGCAGCACGGTGCTGGGTTGTACAGAGAACAGTCAGTCTGTACACTGATAGGCTGCAGGCTGAGGACAACTGCATGCACTTCAGGCCCTCCAGCTCTTGCCGCAAAGAGGACACCAGCTCCTCCGCGCGCGAGCCCGTGTCCTCAGCGGACTCCTGGGGTACTTGTGCACGACAAGGTACTCCAGAGTACTCACGCTCTTGAACATGACGCCGAAAGCGTGTGGACGCAGGTTTGATGCAGTTGCGTACACGGAATGCAGTATGATGCAGAGGGCAAGGCCGAACGGGGAGCGGTTTATGACAAAAGGTACGATCTGAGTGGTCAGTGCCCCGACAATCGACAGTGCTGTCGCCAAGCTTTGCACGCATTCCCGCCAGCTTCACTTTGGTCTGACACCTGACCTACTGTTCTGACTATATGGCGCTGTCTGCCATCACAGCCCAAGCCTGCACAAAGGTTAGCCAAGGCATCTGAATGAAGGCCCACGAATAGCTTGAACTTGCAAACAACAGCTCTCTAAGTTTTGACTGCTCGTGCCCTTGGCTTGAGTCTTGCTCTTTCAGGCCGAGCAATCCTCCATTTGAGCGTTCTATGTCAAGTACGTACGCTTGTTGAGCCACTGTCAGCTTTGGATGGAGTCCGAAGTACTCCATCAACAAGCACAGTCCTATCTTCACCACAGCAAAGCTTGCGCAGAGCAACTGCATCACGTTTGGAACGACCTAGAAGTTAATCGCGAGGATCAAACAAGAGAGCTCAGAGACATCACAAACGATGCTCAGAAAGTCTGGTCTGAAGCTGTGCAGTTTGCAGAAGACAAACGTGCAGGTCTGCAAGACAAAATCAGCGAAAGCTTGAACGACATAGACCGCATAAAGGAGCAACTCGGGGAACAAGATGGATTCGACAGCTCGGTCAGTCCCTAACTTGAGTAGCATGCAGGAGAAACTAATACGACAGCAAACTTATCAGCTCTGTTGAATTTGTAGGATCAAGTGTCAGACCATAGTCCTTCAGCCTCTCTGATGAGCCGTTATCAGAGTGTGCAACATCAGGCAGAGCAGTGGCGAAGTAGAAAAGTACAACGGCTGCAGGACTTCAATGCTTTGCAGGTTCAAAGTCTTCTCCTTCACAGCCTGCAGTCAGTACCTGCAATTCCTAGCATAACATTCGATTAGCTAGCCACATAGACCAGACTGAATTCTGCAGGATGAGATATGCAGTCTCAAAGCAAGGTTTGGCCACGCAATCCCTCAGCCCAAGAGGTTGGGAACAAAAGCAAACGACATGTCTCAAGCAGGGCGGCAAATCCTTCAACTGGAGCTGGACAACTTGCATGCTGAAAAGGCTCAGCGTGAACGCAAGCTGGATATGCTGTTAGGACGCCTGAGGAAAGCCTGCATTGAGCTAGACGAGGATGACAATGCAGCTGCTGCTGCCGCACACCCCAGCCTGCAGCATCACAGGTCAGTGCTCCTGCAAATTGTAACGCAAAAGCTACAGATTTCTGGTGTCCCAGAACCCTCATTGCAAGGAAGTTGGACTGTTACAGTGTTGCACACAGCTCTCTCATAAGCCTTCTGTATATGTTTGAACTTCCATAATACATTTTCAGTTGTCCCCGCCATCTGAATGCAGTAAGAGCAAGCAAATTGCCTTGCAGCTGTAGCTTTTGTTCAGTGCTGCGTGATGGCCTGCATGATGGCTATTTGCCTGCAAGCCACAATCAAAAATAGTAGTTGGACTGGAATTTTTTAATGCAGGGATCATCTGCCAGGCCACAGCTACACATACAAGTCACCAGCCAAGCGAGAAGCAGCAGCAGCAGCTGTCGACCTGAGCAATGCCACCTTCTCTGCCCTGGAAGACCAGATAGAAGGGCTCAATGAGATCAGGGTAATACAACAAGCCATGTGCATGTCTGAGTCTATTTGTCTGCATACAGACTGCATGCAGAAAAACAAGGCTAGTAGTCCAGCGCAAAGTCAATACTGCTTGCCGTTGCAGAGTGCTGTGATGTCATTGATTGACGCTACGCTTGGCTCACATCATATACCAGCTAATGCAGCCTGTACACCGCTTCACAGTAGCCATATTATGTGGTCAACACACTCAGTCTTTTGCTATTGCCTACTGCTAACTAGTAGGTATAGAACTGGATGCCATGGTCTGCGGGTAGACACAGGCCGCTGGGCAGACAGTCTTCACCTAGATCGGACAGACAGGCTGTGTCTAGTATGCAAGTCGTTGGATTGTGTGGAAGACGAGCATCACTTTGGTTTTTATTGCCCGGTGCACAGCCAAATCGAATCACAGCATGTGGACCTCCTGCACCACTGGTGTATTATTGCAGACTTTATGTCTTTATGTGAAGCATGTTAGTGAGATTACTTTGCATGTAGAAAGCACACTTTTGACTGTTTGAATTCACTGAACTGAACTTCTTGTCTATTAGGTCCCTGTTGTCCACCAGGACATTGAATACATTAACTGATTGAACAATCGATTGCAAAATATGCTACACACACTGTGCCAGGCAGGCTGTACCTACAACCAGGGGCCCTCTAGTACTATGCCGCTTGTGCATCAAAGTGTGCTGGCCCGACCTGCAGGAGTACCGAGAGCAGAGGGCAGAGGAGCTGATGGGGGTGTTGAGCAGCTTGTGGGAGGCCCTGGAGGTGGAGCAGGAGGATGTGGACCGAGGCATCTTTGCCCGTCTCATGTCTGGCCCAGCCCGCCTGCACGGCAAATCCATCCAGAAGGTGCTTGCAGCTCACTCAAAATGTCAGCTGGTGTGTGTGTGTGTGTCAGCTGGTGTCAATGGTCTTGTTATGCCCCACACATGCATCCTTCTGTAGCTTGATTCTGTCATGATGACGCAGATCTTGACGCTGCACATGGGGATGACTCACCATCACCTTCATGTCTTGGCAGCCATGACCATTTTCTGCTGTGACAAGCTTCAACACTGCAAGCTTGCATAGCTGGCTTTGACAAAGTGCACTGTGCAGTGCATGGCTGAGGTGGGCAGGCTGGAAAGCTGCAAGGCAGAGGTCATGCGGCGCCTCATCAAGGACAAGTGGTCTGACGTGGAAGCTGTGTGCGCTGCCAGTCACCTGCTCACACCTGCCATCCCACCCATGTTTGATGCCGCAGTTTCTGATACTAGGGCACCCAATAGTGGTCAGGTATACCCCTTGTTGGCTTCTGCCCATGCATCACAGCAATGTCAAGTAGGTGTTGCTGACACAGAAAAGCTGCATGTGGGTAGGTTGAATATGAGATACATGCACGGTCTGTTAGTGATATGTAGGCACACTTTGCAGCTCGCATGGCACCAGTGCGCATGCGCATCCATCATTGAAGCAGCATTCATGTAGTGCTTTGCCTGCAACAGACGGATCACAAGTTGTCACAGTCGCCCATCACTCACCTCAAGCATCGCTTTTTACACTCAGTCAGATGTCTGGTAGGCATGTTGTTTACACAGACATGAAACGAAAGCAGATGTTGCACAATAAAACCCCAGAACGCTCAAATTGCTCCTGGAACATCTGTATCTTGTGAGTAACATCAATCATTCCCTGCTGTACAGCTGCAGCATGTGTGTTGGGGTTGCAGGTGTCAGATGTACTAGCCAAGGTAGTGAGGCAACAAGCTGAGGTGGTAGACCTGGCTGAGAAGCGAGCTGAGGTGCTGAGCTGCATTGAAGAGTTTGAGGCTGTGAGAGCTGAGTGTAGGTGGCTGACCGAGTATGAGCATGACGAGATGCGTTACAAGGTCAGCACCTTCAATTGTCTTGCATACTGGCTGTGCACTGTCATCCTGTTTGTCATGTTGCACAGCAATGCACCGATAACTCAATCACAAGCTTGCTGCACCCGCCTATTGTACTGCAGGACGCATGAATGCACCAAGCAGCCAACTAGGGTTATGACAGAGAACAATGTGGGCATACCACAAATCAGCGTCTGGCAAACCGTTGGCATCAGCACTGCTTGGCAATGTGTGCACACGGTTTGACTGTGCATGCTTGCAATGGCAGGGTCGGGATGCCAACCGCAAGCTGCAGCGCAGCATCAAGGCAGGCAAGCAGAGGGAGCGAGTGCCTGGTCTGGTGGAGCAGCTGCGCCAAGTGCTCACCCACTGGCAGATGGAGCACCGCCTCCCTTTCACCTATGATGGCTTTGACTACAGGGTCAGTGCATGCGCATGCTATGCAACTTGATTTTTCTGCAATATGGCACTTGTTCATCTGGGCTCCGGCCTACAGTCTGCATGCACCATAAGCGCATGCTGATGGTGTGTAGCTGTGTGCCTGCCCTTTGCTAGGCACAACTGAGGTGCATTTGACATGCTTCTGTGTGCATTTGACATGCTTCTGTGTGCTACAGGAAGTGTTGGATCAAGTAGCCACTGAGCTTGAGCAAGAAGAGGAGTTGCGTGCTCAGCATGCCAGAGACAAGAAGCAGGTATGGACATGAGCCCAATCAGACAGCTGGCATGCATACCAACATGATGAAAATGTAACGTAGCTGTTGCCTTCTGTCCAGTCTGACCATGAGACACCTTACAGTTGTCTACACATGGCACAGACTGCGTCAGTCTGTCTGTCAGTCTGTCAGTGTCACATCCAATGGGAGAGTTCTCTGTGAGCATTGAGTTTCTGTGCAAGCAATGGCTGGAAGTGAAGTATCAGCAAGTTTGGCAAAGCAGCACCATGACAAGTGAGACATGTCTGCTGTTCTGAACCTGTGTCTGTGTCACTGATCAGGCAGCTACCATGAGTGCATCCAAGAAGCCTCCTAACAGTGCCAGCAAGCTTCGCCCCTCCCTGCTTGGGGGAGGGTCTTCCAGCAAGGGTGAGAAGACCCCCTCACGCAGCCTCATGCAGCGCATGCCCTGGGGTGCACGCACCCCAAAACGCAGCACTGCTGAATCAGCTGCTGATTTCATGGGTGTAGAGAGGAGGTGTGCCTCAGATTGCCTGTTCTGCTATTGTGATGCAGTGCTTCCAGAATGTGGTGCCTGCTTTTAACATAGCCCTGTTGGTTGTCCTCCAAGTTGAGCACTGCAATGATGTGTGTGATGCAACCATAGTGACCACAAGACTGCAGTAAGCTCTTCTTGAGTACAGATTGATGGCAGCAAAGAGACTCTGGAGAATTGCTGTTGATACTGCAGCACCAAAGCAGAAGCATAATCCATCTGCCAGAGCACTCGTGCAACCTGTATACAGCTTGCAGCACATTGATGCATGATGCTGCATTTTGTTAGTGCCTTAGCTGAGGCCATTCTGCATGTGACTGCCTTGCAAAGCACAAAGTAGTAAGCAGCTGATGCAGGTCGCTTGGAATGCCTTGTGCTGACAGTAGGCTTGTGCTGCCTGCAGCTCACAATCCATGGCAGTGCACGGCAGTGGCAACTCAATGATGGTGCAAAACAGTGGGCCCTCAATGTCTGTGGCACACGGCGGGGGAGGGGCAGGTTTGGTTGGGCCTCTGCAGGACAAGCTCAACAGGCTGCTGCTAAATGCCAACAGCCCTGCCAAGTCACCTGGCCATGGTTCACTCATAGCTGCTGGGCGCTATGACAACCTGAGCGCATCTTTGTCTCAGTCTATCAAGGTGAGGGCACATGTCACACTGAGATGGGGGTTGTCTGCATGCAACTGAAGCTGTGCTATGTGTCATGCGCAAGCCATGTGGGTGGACAACAGAAGCTGCAATAAAATCGGCACTGTAGCTTGATGCACACTGGTGTCTGGAGCTGCACTTTGTTGCCTATGCATGTCTATGACCTGCACCAACAGCATGCTCAGTCTCCAAAAATACATTGCTTTTGCAGGGGCGGGTGCCAAGCACTCCTTACAATACACCTGCACAGCAGCTGAAGACGTCTTCAGCACAGTCCCCACTGAACATGACAGACGAAAATTCGTCCTTTCATGTAAGCATTTACACTGTGCATTGACCACTGATTTAGCTTGCCTGACATTCAGACTGTAGGTACAGCATACTATTACAGTCATGCACAGTCTTTGGGGAAAATACGCATCTATGTGAGACATAAAGGCAGACAAATGTCTTCCGCATTGTCTGTCTGAAGACACAATTGAATACACTTTCCGTCTGTTGCTGTCTGCCAAATGCATTTGTGCATGGCACAGGAGCAACGCCCACTAGGCAGCTGGGTGAGGTCAGATGCACCTCAGATGGGTTCCCCATCTGCCTCCTCTAGCAGATCAATCAGTGCCCTAAGTCCAGTCTCAGGTATGTAGTACTAACGCGCTCATGTCTGGCAGAGCGATGCATACTCATAGACGCCAACAGTGCAATTGACATCATACCAGATGTACTGGACATGATTGGCATCTTTACCTGGGTAGCAGGCACACACCAAAAGGCATGTCGCGTAATGCTGTGGTCAGCTTGATTTGCTCAAACTGCCAAATTGCAGTGATCTTGTCCAAGATATGCAAGCAGACTGTCTAATGACACAAACACTGTGCAGGTGGCAAGTACAGTCACACTGCCAGCAGAGTGGACACAGGGAAGCAGAGAGCAGTGCCACAGGCTCATGGCAGCAACATGTTGGATCTTGCAGTCTCAGGGACAGATAACTCAGAGCATCACACACCATCTTCACAGGGAAGTCATGCACCATCATCACGCGAGGACCCATTTTGACAGCGAGAAATGCCTGTTGATTTCAATTGTTGGGATGAAAGCAGCAAGTTTGCTTCTATTGCTGAGATTTCGTTTTCTAGATGATTTCATGTTGATGCCTCATATGTTTGCTGTCTCTGTAACATCTGTTGTGCGTAAAAACACATGCTTTTGTGACTACCGAGGCTGGTAAGTTGTTGCGGGTCTGTGCATTGTGAATGTCTTGGTAGCTTAGGTGACTGGGTCTCGTTGCTAAACTGTGCTGACCACTGTTTGGGAGTGTGAAGTGCAACCACTGAAGTCTCGTCTGACATGCTTTGCACTGTGTATATTGCTCAAAGAAACGATTGTAAAGCCTCCACCAAGTTGCCGCTGTGTTCTCGCAGTCTCCTGTCTGCTGTCTTTGTGTCAAGTTCAAATTCTGCAGCTATGATATCAACATCTTCTTTGTTCACTTTGATAGCTGCTAGTTTCTTGTCTCTGCAAAACAAATTTTGATTGAATCAGTAACAGATGACGTTCAGACCTTAGACGCTGCATAAGACACGAAGTAATGTTCACTGCACACACCTGAGCCTTTGAGCTTCACGGTCTGCTTTTTGTGAAGCTAACAGACCTGCCATGGCTGTGTGCACTTTGTTTGCATCGAGCTCCTTTTCCTCGACCTGAATGACACTAGAAAACATCAGAAAAGGTGCCAACATAAGATCCTGATGCGTTGGAAATTGCTAACGCAACGGCACATACTCGGTCTGTCAGCTGGTCAAGCGCTTTATCTTGAGCTGCCTGGTCTCTGTTGCTGAGACCGAGCTGCTCAGGCTCTTCAGCCATCTTGCGAAATGCTGCAGAACACTTCTACAGATCGACGTTAAGTCGAGAGCAGAGGGACAGTCACTAATTGGTTTCGGAGCGCATGCGGCGAGAATACAGAGCCTTGCGAACGCAACAGATAAGCTGACCACAAGACTGCATATAAGCCTGCACGCCTCTGTTTCAGTGATGGCGCATGCTCAGCTGCACTGCTGTGAGGGTCTTCGCTGCCAGTCCTCGGTGAGTCCAGGTCACGCGTCCTGTTCAAATCCTGTGTGCAGCAACAGCAAACGGGGTCCGTAATACAACCATCTGTTTGTGCTGCAGCAAATCCTAACTGGCAGCAAGCAGTTCAATGCCTTGTCTCACGGGCAAACTCCACGTGCCAGAGCACAAAGGGCTTTCCATGTAGTTGCCCAGAAGAGAGTCAAGAAGACACAACAAGTATGAGCTATATTACCCCTCCCGGCTGAGTAAACCGCTGCATCATCAGCTGTTAGTTGTTTAAGACATGCTTCACTGTTTAAGTGTGCTGAATGGAGATGTAAAGCCTGGTCCTTCTGCCGCTATCCTTGCCCAATTTGCGGTCTGTGTGGAAGGTGCTTACTTAGCATCACGTGAACCGGACTACTATCCTCTAATTTGGCAGTGCAGGTGGTGCTGACTCCTCAGGGTGCAAAGGCTGGTCTAGGAGCAGCAGGGCAGATCACCAAGGTCCCAAATGGGTACTTCAGAAACTATTTGCAGCCTCAACGCTTGGCGCTGCCAGCTACACAAGGCATTCTTGAGTAAGCGAAGACCCAAGCAAGACTGCCTACATTGGTCACTGCATCTCTGTAAGATCATCAGCTATCTCAAGTACTCATGATGTGGCGTTCTTCATGCAGTAACATCCTGAAGCAGGAGCAGAACGAAGTGCAGCTGGCTCAACAGGTAGGCAGCATGCCAGTTTACTATTTGCTGTTTTCAGGTGCCAGCCTGGTAGAAAGCAACTCTCCTGTGCATAGTAAGCATCAAGCTCTGTGCTGCACAGGTTCAAGCAAAAGCTCAGGCGATGGCTACTGCTCTGCAAACCATCGGCAAGTTCACAATCAAGAAGCGATCTGGGGATAGGAGGCCATCTTTGGCAGGTAAGGCAACACCATGATTCTGAAGTACCTGAAGGTGAACGTATAAACGCTCAAAGCATCATGGGCTCATTGCCATATTGCGGCAGGAACAGCTTTGGTGTTGCGGCTATTGCACCAATGTGAGCTTTGACCTTACAATGTACATGTAGTTCATGTCACTGCACACTGCGACAGCCTTTGCGCAAGTGCTTGGCTGAAAGCACTGCAAGCCAACATCATGCTGACTTGTACAGCCTTGTATGCACATGATCATGAAGTCAGTGTGATTGTGTGATGTTGAGACGTGTCCTGTGCAGTGTGACTGAGCAAGAAGTGGTGGATGCCATTGAAGCACAGACCAGCAGAAAGCTTAACAAGAAACTGATTGAGCTGCCAGACATCAAGAAGTTGGGCACATATGAGGCCACAGTCAAATTGCACCCAAATGTGACCGGACGATTCAAAGTTGTTGTTCAGAAAGAGAAAGAGCAAAGGTGAACCAGGTTGAGAAGGGTGGACTGGAGGCAATAGAGCATATTGCTGTCAGGTTAAGCTTGACCCAGAGCTTGCGCAAGTGACTCAGCTACAGCAGACGCAAGTGTGAACAGGCTGTCCTAGAGCACCCTTTTTTGGCAAACAATTTTATCAATTTTGTGCTTCACTGACTGCGTTGCTTTGGTAACGAGTTTTGATTGTGAATGGCACAGCCATCTGCCCTATTGCAAGCATTGCTGTCTGAATGGCTGTGCCCTGTAAGCTGTCTCAGATGGCCTGAACTGCCGGCAAACTTGTTGCACAGGTATGGCATATTTATACTCGCCAGGACACCAACAGGTTTCAAGTAGGCAGTATTGTGCTGTCGGTGGCTGATACTGCATGCGACACAATGAAAGCCAATGATCCAGGCATTCTTGGAGGCAATGCAAATGGTTGCTCTTGAGATTCATCACAAACCCAACACAGTTGATCGTCAGGTCAAAGATGACAAAACCTTGGCTGGCATTGTGCACACTTTTATGGCTCTATGCCTATTGTTTCTCCAGGTCAGAAAGTTTGTTAGCGTCACTCAATATATGTGGTGTCACACATGCATTTGCAGTTCAGCTGTGTTCTGCAGAACTAGTTTGGGTGAAGACACATTTGCAGCAAGTTGGGCCAAATGCCTTTGCAATTTCGGGACGAGCTCTAAAGTCGGTGGCAACCAGATTACGTAGCAGCAGGCAGACTGGGGACTGTCACAGCAATGCTGCAGGTGAAGAAGACTATCGCCTTGCTCAGTTAGGTCAAAGCTCTTAGGTGTTGTTAAACGCTGCAAGCAGCGTCAGAGGACATGGGTGACCTATACAAGGCAGATCAAAACTCAGCAGTCCCCTGACAAAAGTTGAACAACTGTGTTGGGAATGCCGACACCTTCTGTCGTGATCAACATGCCGGTTGACCTCAAGTCAACGCAAGCCTCGCTGGGTCACGGCTCATTCGCTGTGTCCAAGTGCAAAGCATGCTTCGTTCGATGTGCAACGCGTAGACGGCCCTTCTTGCCCGACAAGTCACAGCACAAAGCTCAACAGTTTTTCAGGCACAGCAGGCACAGAACAAATGAGTGTCTTCGCGGACCAATAGCACAGGTGATGCGCTGTCAAGCTGTCTGACCTCTGGCTTTGCAGATATTTTATTAATATTGGTGCAATGCTGCTGTTGTGCTGTACAGGCAGCAGCTGTGCATTCGCCACAAAACCTCTCAGAACTTGACCGAATATTGGTGAGTGCAAGTGCCTTGCATGTCATATCAATCAACAGCTAGGGACATTTTGCATATTGCTGACATTTCATCGTGAAAGCAGTGTAGTTCTGAGCCTGATGCTGAGGCCAAAGCCCTTGAGCTCATCAACAAGTTGAAAGAAGATGGTGTGGTCAAGGCATATGGTGGTGCACAGCAGGTAAGAGCTACAGTACCTGGCATGTGTAGCAGTAGAACCTGCTGTGCTGCAAAAACTTGATCAAATTGCAACAGCCTCAAATGATCACGACACTTACTGTAGAAACAGTGCAGATGTTCTGTTTTCAGATGTGCACCGCAACCTCACCCAAACATGTTTCTTGTAGTTCTCCAGTACAAGCAGAAGGCTGCATTGCTGCTCAATTGGTTTGCTGTGAAAGCACTTGATCCAAACGTGGCCATGCAGATACCAAAACGCTTGTATACATTAGAGGAGCTCAGACTCAACAACCTGAGACCAGAAGAGTTCCTTTCCCCTGAAGACAGCACCCTAAACACAGTACGGACAATCCTGCAGGTATTGTGCACGACAATCAGATGCTCGGCGTCCCACTTGTGCAATTACAGCAGTTGTACAGCAGCATTCAGACAGTCTGTGTTCCTGGAAGAAGCTAAGTGTACGGTATGGAACAGTGCTGTGCACGTGATGCTGGTGCTTGCAGGCTGGAGGGCTAGCTGGGGTGACAGCTATCTTCTTTGCCTTCCACTTGACAGTCAGTCAAGCTCTGGGGTTAGTGGTGGCAGTCATGTTTGTTGTGGTGGGCGACCAGGTGTGTCCACAGCATACTCATGCTACAAATCAGCAACAGCGCCTGTAGGCTGTGGTATGCAACTGTTGATAAGCTGCTTGATTTTAAGACGGTAAGATGCCAAGCGTGCTCTGTCACATTGCAACATGGCATGTGCAATGTCTCTACGGCCAGCCTGCATTTGACAGGCTGCCTGATTTTGCTACCTGCAATTAGCAAGCCAGCTCTGCTGCAAAGCAATTTGCAGTGCACAGAGATAGCTTCAGCCAGTCTGAGTTCAGGCTTCGTGCTTGTTATCTAAGCATGCATCTGAGCAGAAGTGCGCGTTGTCGTCCTGCAGGTTGGCAACAATGGAGGAATAGAGGGTCTTGTTGTGGACACTGCTGGCCGGTATCTGAACAAGACCTACGCACAGAGGATAGCTCTGCATGAGGCTGGCCATTTTCTGATTGCCTACCTGGTGGGGCTGCTACCAAAAGTGTACACACTGTCTACGCTGGATGCTGTTCAGAGGTAAGTGTCGCTTTGGACCCAGTGCCGCAGACTTGCATGCTGAATGCAGCTGCATATGCAAACATGAAATCATTACATTTGCATGCAACATGTGACTTGTTGCACATGTCCTCATGGCTTGCCTGTGCATAGTATAGCTGTGTGGTCAACTTGGTGTAGCGCAAAATTGCTCATTGTGCTTGTCCACAATAATGATGTTCAGCATTCAGAAATGATTCTATGACAAACAGTGTGCTTTCCAGCTAATGCAGATGCATATTTGACAGACGCCAGTATTGTACTTGCTGCAGATATGGCAAGTTCAACATCCAGGCAGGGACCCAGTTTTGTGATAAGTCGTTTTCAGAAGAGATTGCAAAGGGTCAGATCTCAAGCACAAGCTTGGACAGGTATACATGTGTAGCGCTAGCAGGCGTCTCAGCTGAGTACCTCAAGTTTGGGAGAGCTGAGGGCGGACTAGGGGATGTGCAGCAGCTGGATGCCCTACTGCGAGCCATTGGGGTAAGAACAGCCACTGTTGAGACACACTCACCAGCCAGCTTGCATCAGACAGAGGGACACCTTGCTTGAGATACTTTCCAGACGCTTTTGGAAGCTGCTGCTTTGCAACCTATAATGCACATGGCATGCCAATTGCTACTCGCGTTTGACATGTCAAGACAACTTGTCATGAACTTCTGCTGCTGCTGCAGTTCACTCAGAAGAAGACAGATGGACAGATTCGATGGGCTGTACTCAATGTTACCTCATTGCTACGAAGGCACAGCAGGACTCATGAAAAGCTTGCGCATGCCATGGCTGAAGGTAGCTCTGTGGCAGCATGTATAGGCGTTATTGAGAGTGATATGAAGGACTCTGCAGACATCTAATGACTTGTCATGCTGATCAAGCAGGCAGGAAAGCCCATCTTTGTCAACGAGGTAATAAAGTGGTCTGACCTCGCTGCAGCAATGATGATACAACTGGTTAGAAGAGTACACATACCTCCCACCTTGCACTGCCATTAGGGGAGAAAGTAGGGCCGACAGAGCAATACGTCAAAACCAGCTGCTGTTTGCAAGACATTGCAATACGTGGTGATGAAAGTGCAAATTTGCAAGCATTTGTTCATGTCTCAGCATGCTGCCCAGCTCAGCACAGCACCACACCCGACGCAGCGTGCTCAATAACTTTTATGTCGTTTTGACATTCTGGATTGATCAACTTTGTAGTTGTAAGGGCCTCAGAGATCCTGGCTTGTAGGACACGGTTGGTCTGTCAGCAAAGATGAGCAAGGTGCCATGCAAGGTCTCACTCGGCACGAAGTTCAAACAACCGGTACGTCTCAGCAGCGCTCGAACAAATGCGTCGGCAGGAATTGAGAGCGTTTCGTGCGTGCCATCGAGTTGCAAAATGCGCAAGCTGGGTGCCCACATTCCTTGTGATCTTGAGTGCAGAAACTGTCGTTCGGTCCTAGACCGGCAAGCGCAACAAGCACTGAAGCTTTTGAGGTCCCACGCAGTGCTAGACCAGATGTGTTCGATGCGTACTACACCACTCAGCTCAGCAGCGTGTACTCGCACTACGAAGATGAAGTCAACAAGAAAAGAAAGCTTCGCGCAGCGCCTGTTCGTGCATACGGCACAAGACGTGCAGCAGCAGATGATGCAGCCATCGAGTGTGAGGCTGCATCTCTGTCAAACAAAAGGCGCAGGTCTGCTGGAGATGATGAAGGTATTTCGTCTGGCCGATCCTATAAGATAACAATCACTTGTGTCTGACTGTGTTTGGTGCATGATGCCCCTGGCTGCTGGAGTCATGTGGTCACTTGTGGTCCTGCTTTTGCAGGGCATCGCTACTTGGACTACCTTTGGCAGCATGTCAGCAGACAAGCTGTGCCACCTGAGTAAAATTCTGGGCTTGCCACTCTGCTGTAGATTCTATCCTTGCATCTGCAAAATATTGCAGTACCAAGCTGCATGCTTCCTGTCTTCAGGCTTGATCTGCAGCGCTTGACTGATGTCATACGGTTTCACGGGTTCCATGGCTCCAAAGACCTGTCAATCACAGCCCTTCAGTAAGCTCCTCAGCTTGGCAATGCCAGCCACTGCTTGTTGGCCACAAGTGAATCAGCCTACTGGAAAATATGTGAGCATCAGTGACAGCACTGCCTTGATTTGCCTGAATCACAGCATCCTGGGCGGTATCTTGTGCCACCCCTGGATGCTTTTGGCCCTATATCAACCTGCATGTGAGTACACCATCTGTTGTTGCCAAGGCGCATCAATCCTCTGTTGTCACAGCTCCTGACATGCTATGCAGGATGATGCAGTACTTAGCTCACCTGCATCCTGTTTCAGAGAGCACGGTACACACCAATGGTAGGCACCACAGGACAATGATATGCCTACATGAGGGTAGTTTGTTGCAGCCTGTTGCAGGGCCATTGTGCATGACTAAGCAGGCTTTGGTCTGTTGCCACAATGCACTTCATGCTGTCCCAAAGAGCGCTGAGTGTTGCAAATCCTGTGCAGAAAGTAATCAGCAGAAGCCTGTCATTGCCACAGCAGATCTAGGGACTGAAATCAATGGTAAACCCTGGATGTTCCTAGACAGGTACAGCAAGCTACTGACAATTTTGATTGTATTGGTCAAATCACATGTTGTTCTGGGCATTGCATGTTCTTCTGTCTGTATGACGCTGTTGACCTGCGTAATGCTGCCTGTCATCAGCAATGCGTACTGAGCATACTGTGAGCATGGAGGGGCCCAGCAACATAGGCTTTCAGAGCCAACTTCTGCTGATCTGCTAATGTGCTCTTTTGGCATGAAGATGAGGCATGCTGTCAGCTTTGAACAGACCTTGAATCATTGCACATGCATGAGCAGTATACCATTTGTACATTTGACCCTATTTGTCTGCCATACCTGTGGCCTCACATTGCATTTGCAATGCTGATTGCAACAGTGTGCTGCAGAAAGTTTCACGTGGACATCAGGCATAACCCTGACCAGCAGGCAGAAGGTGCCATCATCTACTTCCAGAAGGTGATCAATGTCTTAGCAAGCATTGTGACACCCATTGGGGTCAGCAACTTCATTCTGCCAGTCCATGATTTGCCAGTCCTAGCTGCCGCCATTCCTGCTGCTGCCTGGAACAACACACACAGGAGACATTAAACATAAATACTGGCATCAATGACGGGTTTAGGAGCTCGTGCATGCCGTCATGAGCCAAGGGCCATGCAACCGTGAGCAGACTTGCCCAAGCAGGCCTGCTTGGATGCTGCAGGTTTGGGAACATGCGGCTGAGCAAGCTGAGTTTTTGGTCGGCAGTCGTGAGTCTGATGATTTTGATGCTGAAGATTGCTATAGGCAAGCTGCACATGAGCCCAAGCAGCTGTTGCTCATGTGTCACCTCATGGGTGTTGCTTCAGTATGTGCCAGTTGCAACCATGTCTACCTACAACGCCTAGCTGCCCAATTCCTGGCAAGAGCACTTGCAGCGTTATGCAAAACATGGTCTCAACCTGCTCTGAGAACACCAACTGCTCGGTGGCGCTGATAGTTGGCAACTGCTGTGCTTTGCAATCTCATGCGAGACTTCATTATTTGGATGACATTTATGTCGCACCTGACAGACATTTGCTGGTGGCTGCGTACCCAGAAGTACAACCATGTATGCTGCAGGAACTTTGGCGAGCTATGCTGTATGAAGCTGATTCTGTCAGAGCTACAGCGTGACTTGCGTCATCGCCTGGCTGTGTACGCAAAGACTGAAGGCACTAATGTGAGAATGGCAGACAGGAGGAACGCTTTGCTGGAGAACAGCCAGCTCTGGCGCCTGTTGCAGGTCAGTCTTCCACACAAGCAGGTCTTTCATGCACAAAGACATGCCTGCGATGTGACTGCTCATGACACATACAGTGATAGTGACGTCTTTGCTATGCTGCAAAACACACCTCAACAGCATCTTGTCTTCTGGGGTGATCAAAGGTGGCTCTGCTCAGGAAGCCAGGCTGTGTGAAGTGAACAATATGGTAGCAAGACTGTACTTGCTGGTGACTTTGAGTCTGATTGTCCTGTTTGTCGGTTCTGATGGCATCTCTGCACACTGAATAACCCTGAGCTCTTTTTGCATCTTGGTAGTGTGTGTTTACGCTGTCAAGGCAAGACCAGTCTGGTGTGCATGCAGAATCAGCGGCCATACCTGATGCACTCTGACCTGGTGCTGAACCTGATGAGGTGCATTGGGCCTGCAGCAACAGCAGAGGATGATGAGGAGCAGCTCAATCTGCATAGCCCTGCAATGTTCAAGAAGACCAGACCTATCAGCAGCAACTCAGACACACCTGCTGGTGACTTGCCGTCAGACACAGCAGGCAATGGCAGAGCACCAATGCAAAAGAAGCAGGCCATAGTGTCTGATGAGCTTGAGTGGCCGGTGGATGCTGAGATGTTTAGCGCTGCTGAAATTTCAGAAATGGCTACTTTGCTGCTGCGCATGATTCTGGAACTGTGTGGTGGGCACTCTCCTCTGCCAAGTTGTGTTGCTGCGCTTGAAACCCTGCAGCTGAGCACAAGCTATGCTGCATGCAGCTTAACGACAAGACTGTGTGTGATGGCTGTGGAAGTTCCGCTCTTGTTTTTTTGACAAGAGACAATGGTCACTCCAAAAGGGCACCAAGATTGAACTTCCTTACTACACATGGTCTGGGATTACAGGCTGTGGTCTCAGATGATCTGGAGCTACATATTGATGACTCCATTGCACTGTCCCATGATACAGCAACATTGTCAGCCCATCTTTCTGTGACGCAAGTTGTCATTCATATCTCTATTTTGCTGCAGGCACAGCTGAGGAAGCCGGATTCTTTCGCATAACAGGCAAAGCAAGGACCAACATGAGCAAGTATGACTGCACACGCATCAAGCTTGATGGATTCATGGTGCGCCCTCCTTTGACAGAGTGCTTCAGGCTTGTTGCATATGTATATAAACAAGAATATATGTGTATGCGTATATATATATATATATATACATGTGTTATTTTTAGAATCATGTGACATTTCCTGCGTTATGCACTTTCAGATCTTCCCATGCACTTTCCCTGTCAACTGAGGTTGCAACTGCTAGTAGTGTGGCTCAGTCATAAGCAGCACTTATGCACATGCTGGTGCACATGGTGGTTTGACAATGTGGGATTGGATATGTAGGTTGACGGCTTGGTGGGCGCCAAGGAGGTGCTCAAGACTGTTCCTGAGAAGGCAGCTTTTTTGCAGTCGCTGCATCCCAGGGACCGCCTTAGGCTGTTGGGCATGGTAGAGTTGCTGTGCTGCTGCATACAGTTTCACAAGAGCTGCTGCACCCACTTGTACAGCAGCTGTTTGGCGTCACATGCAACAGACAGTGGCACAATGTACATTGGCAGCACCTGACTCAACGACCATACCAGGCATACCTGTCTATCAGTACCTCGCATTAACTGTGACTTAAGCAATTGTTATGCTGAGCATCTTGAAAGAGTATGTCACAAGTGGCTGCAAGTGGCTTAGTGCAGTGTTGCAATGCTTGCAGACCGTCGGCAGCCGGCTGTCAATAGCAGAGTCTAGTAAGTATCCCATACTGGCAGAGTACAGAGCCATCCTCAGTGGTAGCAAAGATATAGAGGGCTATTTGAATGTGGACCCTGTCAGCATCTTGAAGTGCGTGCCTGACACCACGTACCATGCAGCAAAGCTGCTACACAAGGACGGCAGTCTGGATTCCCTTGCCATGCTGACGGCTGTCACAGTTCAGGCAGCTCTGGCTCTTGATGCTGCGGTATGTCTGTTGCTCCTCTGGCAAGCAGGTTGATGTTGGAGTGCAGCAGCCTCTTCATTTGTCATTGCATGCTTATCCAAGTGCGTTGTGCTGTGGTTGTCTGTTTATAAGCGACATCAAGGCTTCAGAAAAGCAATGCTCTTTTGACGTGTCGTTTCTCTGGATGTCCAGGAGGACATGCTACAGAGCCTGCCCAAGCTATTGGACTTCTTCAAGAAGCAGTAAGTCTTTCCACCTGTTGGGACTTGTTTGCAGCATGCTCATCTTTGTGTACAACAGAAGCTGCGTATGTCACACTTTGCCATCCATTGCACAGACTGACTGTTGCTCCTCATGCAGGGGAACAAGTGGATCTGAGCGGTACTTTGTGTCCAATAATTCGTGGGCTCTCTTGGCAGCAGCCAGTTATGCTGTCAAGGCGAGGGCTGGCTGAAATCGCTGTGTTATCAAATTTGCTGCTCTTGCTTTGACACACAGCATAGATGTGGTGTAATAGTAGAACTGCAAGATACATGTGTATGACATATACACCATGATGATTGCAGCTTTTTGTAGACTCTGTAGTCAAGCATGTGCCATCTGACGAATGTGCATGGACTGGTGACGCTAAAGATGGTTTTCACTTAGATGAGGAAGAGTTCTGTAAAAAACATGCAAAACCATTCTCTACACCGTATAGAGTACACCAACTACAGCCAACACACTTCAGCTTGCTCTCACATACCAAAAAAAAGGTCATCAGATTTCACAGAAACGTCCTTTGCCCTGTTGCACTGCCACCAAAGCGCCCTGTGAGACTGCCGGCTTTTTTCAGCAGCTCATCTTTATTAGCAGGCTTTGAGGCAATGTTCAGGTCCTTCTCTCGATCAAACGGCCGCCAGGGATGCTTGCCCTCCCACTCGCCCTGCCTGTCTGCCACACTCTTCCCCTCAACCGCAGCAGCTTTCCTCTTCTTCACCTTCTTGTCGTTATGCTGCTCAACCAGACTCTTCTTCCTGTTAGCTCCAAGGTAGGCATCTACAGCAGCTGCAGTCTGAGCCGCCTTGCGTGGGTCCTGCTCCCATGAGGGACCAGCTGCAATGGCATTTTGTCCAGCAGAGCCGCCTTGCAACTGCAGAAGCCTCTGGGCAGGAGTCATTGTCCAGTCAGATGTGTCCCCTCTGCTGCGGATGCCCTTCTGACTGAATGTGTTCTGGTTGCCCTGTGGGGCCAGTGTGCTGGATACCCTCTCTGGAGGCAGATCAGTCATCCAGCTGTCCCTTGGCTGTGGGCCTCGCCTCACAGGCCCTGCTAGATCCTCTGTTGTTGCCTGCAAGCAAGCTCATCTACCATGACATAAACATATAACAGTTGATCGTCTGCTGTTGCCTGCAAGCCAGCAAGCTCATCTGCCATGACATACCATGAAACAGTTGGCGTTGCAAGGGTATTACTAGAGGCAGCTCTGACTCCGCTTTTGCACAGGATGAGGCCAGAACCATGAACCAGATTGTCACAAAAGTATGTGCGTAAGAGTTGTTTTACCGTAACGAGGTATACATTTCGTATGCACAGCCAGCAAAAGTATAAGGTCACAAGCCTATGGCCAGAACCAACCATGGGCTAGACAATGTGCAAAAGGATTCTCAGCACAGATGAGCCTACCTCTCCTCTAGCAACACGCCATTGTCGCTTGCGTTCTTCGTCATCAGCCAGCTCAGATGCAATCTTGAACAGGCGGGCATCTTCTCGAGCGTCATCAATGGCTTTTCTCTTGCTCACATCCTGCAAAGCAAGCACATTCGTTAGCCACAACTGCAGGACATCTATGTATCAACATGCACCATCAGACTGCAGTTGCAGCTCAAATGTTACCCAAGAGAAGTAGATCATTTATAGTTTCAGTGGAGGCTTCGAGCTCACGCAGCTGTCTGAGCAGCATGACATGCTCTCCAGTCTGGCAGTTCCACTGAGTATCAACAACTTTGATTGACACCAAAGCAGAAAGACGGCAGGCACGGGCTGTATGATTGTCTGCAGTTGTGCTTTGAATCATCTGGTGCACTAAACACAAGAACAAGGTGCTTGTGTTGATGAAGGACAGACCTGGAGCTCCTTGGACACTTTACTAACAGCTTGAAAAGAATCATTGGCTCGAGGGTGAGCACACTTGTCTGGGTGGATCAGCAGCGACAGCCGCCAATACCTCTTCTTGATCTCGCCTGATGTGGCTGACGGCTCCACACCCAAGACGTCGTACGCATCTGCTTCCTGCCCTGCTGGCAGATTACTGAGCAGCCTGCAACATTTGGACACACATCTGCCATGTGCATTGACTGCTGTACCTCCTTGCACAACAGATTGTAGATGGCGAGTGCAGATCAGTAACACACCACTGGTATCTGCTGACAGAAAGTCAGCAACTGACATGTCTTATTACTTCTTCACCCAGAAACAGATGTACCACACTACATTTGCAACAAACAGTGCACAAGCTGGCAGCATCCCATGATGCTAAAGCAGTTGATTGCTGTCAAACACGCACTGCAATGCATGCAACACTGTAGACTGCTTTACCTGATGACCCGAGCAACCTCAGCCACGCGCTCATCCCCTCTAACACCATCTAGCTCTTCAGCCATCTCAGGCGGAGCAGGGCCAATCAAGTCTTCTACATCCTCTTCGTCCTCCTCCCAGGGAAGCTGAGCAGCTGCAGCAAGCAGCTCTGGAGGGGGTGCAGCTGGCCCAATTGCCACCCTTCTTGGCTCTGAACAGGGACATGCCAGACTTTGGTGACTGATGTATGCAAACATCAAATGGAATGCGATCTGAGCAAGTGGCGTTTGCTGACTACGGCACACTACTTGGCCAGTGATAGCAGCAGCAAAGATGTTCATCCTGTTGAAGCTCTTGGGTCTGAAGACAAATTGCAGGCACACATGCAGGCTGCAGGGGAAAATTTACAGCAATGAATGATGGGATGCAAGCAAGTCGCTGTGCAGTGGTAGACCTAGGTGTTTGGCAGCGAGTCCTACCTAATATAGGCTGATCAGCAGCATCATCATATGCATTGGGACCTGTAGGATCCACGTCACTGGTAGCAGCAACCTCAGAGTCTGCAGCTGGGGGCATGCTTGGCCCAATGGGACCACTCTGGGGCTCTTGATCATCTGCTGACGCATGATGCATGTGTTTAGAGCTGCTGTTCAGCTGCACAGCAGGTGCCTGGTGAAGGTCTGCAGCCTCCACAGGAGGCTCTACAAGAGTGTGCATGCCGTTCCCTGTACCTTGTGAGGCATCTGCAGACAGTCAGACATCTGTTGGGACATATGTCCACTGCTTGCTTGCAGGTGCACCATTGGCATACATACCTGTAGCCAGCTCTGCTGGAGTCTCTTCAAAGACAGGGCTCAAAAGCAGTAGCAAAGATCCCACATGTGACGGCTTAGTATACACCCCCTACAAGACATAGCATGGTAAGCTAGGGAAACAAATGTGCAACAGTTTCGAAAATTTGTGTAAGAAATTCAAATGCGACTGAGTTGTGAGGAAGGCTGTTGAGCTGTGTGCACCTGCCTGGTTGGTCTTCTTCAGAAGCAAGTTCTCAAACAGGCTGGCTAGCAGATCTTGCAGATCCTTCACTGGAATCTGATTGATTGCAAAGGCTGCCCCTCCATCAATTCGTGCAAGCAACTGCAGCGGCACCTCAACTAGTCACTGGTGCAAAGTTTTGCTGCAGTATATGTTGTCTTGCATGTAGCTGTCAGAACAAGCACCTCACGCAGATCTGCTCGCATATCAGAGTACTCTGTCAGTATTCGCCTTGTGACACGAGCAGCTTCCCTGCCTTTAGCAAGCTGAGTGGAGAGATCAATATGTTGTGCATCGTCACTGCTTTCATCTGACGATGAGCCAGCTTTTTTCCGTTTTTTGTGTGAAGCCTTCTTGTCTTTTGACGAGTCCTTTGACCTGTCTCTTGACTTCTTATGCTTCTTGTGCGACTTATGCTTGCTAGACTTGCTACTGCTGTGTTTGCTGCCTGAGGATTTTGAAGCTTGACTGGCGGTAGCAAAGCTTGCAACGTTGGCTAGTGCTTCTTCCAGTGTGCCATGAGCCCCCATTGCGCGAAAAGGGTGTCCGTTTTCGTGCCACTGTTCGCTTTCGAAGGTTTTGTACCGTCATGAATAGTTTACCACAGTCACAAATTGCAGATCGTCACGAACTGCTATCGCTGGCAACGGTAGACTTGGACTTGTGTCCGCATCTTGGGAAACAATCAGATCAAAGAATCATCCAGGTCATATCCTGGCGATAGCTCAGACCTTGCACCAAGCTCGCTCAGCCAACTTGTTCTGAAGTCATGTCCAAGAAGAAGCAGATAGCCGAGCCTGCTGGAGCCGTGGATTCGGTCGCACAGGTCTGCATCACTAGCAACTCCTTCTCGTAGTCCTGTTGGCTGCTTGGCCGCCAGCATGCTGCTGCCCCGAGCGGTCATGCTGCAGGGTCGTGCTGCAACACCAGCAACTGTTCAGCCACCGGAGGTGTGGCGTCATAGGACTGCATATTTACCTGTGGTGTGATCTTTCGCAGCAAATATCCACGTGATTTCTGCAATCTGCAGGAGAAGAAGTCTTCCAAAAAGAAACGCAAGGCAGAGTCAGCACAAGCAACCCAGGTGAGAACAACCACTCAGTCACTTAAAGATGCGATGCCGCTGGGCCTGTGTATGTGCCCTCACAGACATGCATGGGTTACCTCACTCAGTGCATGTTGTGCAGGAGGGCAATGGCCCTACTGAGCTGGCAAAAAGCCTTTCTGAGACTGCAGTCACAGAGGTTAGTCAAAATTCCCTGTCTGTCAGCTTTGCCCAGCTTCACGGCATGCAATTTGCTGCATGGTCGCCAGAAGCAATACTTGCCTAATCGCTGCAGCTCAATTTACCCACCTGTTTCATGATAGGTTCCTACCCATGTCAAGGCCAAGAAGCAGAAGAAGGTCACAGCTGTAGCAGCTGAAGCAGTACCGGTGGCATCAGCAGGAAAGCCCAAAGACAAGGTCAAGAAGAAGAAGGACACCTCCACACCTGCCTCTGCATCAGCTCCTCAAGAGCTAGCAGCAGTATCTGCAACCCCAGAGAAAAGCAAGAAAAAGAAGCAGAAAATAGCAGCAGAAACTGCAGCAGAGGCTGTACTGCAAGCTACAGCTGCAGAGGCTGATATCAAATCAGACAAGAAAAGCAAGAAGAAGCCAGTGGCTGCAGCAGTAGAGCCAAATGCACAGCCTAAGGCTGCTGCAGTTGCTGTTGCAACAGAGCCCAAAACAGACGGCAAGAAGAAGAGCAGCAAAAAGCGCAAAAGAGATGGAGAGGTGACAGACACACCAACAGTCGCAAACAGCAATGCTGCAGCTTCCACAGAGACTGAGGAGCCTATCAAGCCCAAGAAAAAGGTAACAGCCTGACAGCAGCATCAAGCAGTCAGGGAGCAATGCTCAGCAGATCATCAAAGTGACCACCAGACAAGCTGCACTCAACACCCATGTCACATGCACTTAAGCATAGTAGATGCATCATCAGCTTGGCCAATTGCAGACAGCAAGGTCACCTTTTCTGTGACATTACACACACATCATGACCGGCAAGTCCACCAGCAGTTTGAACAGCTACATGCTGTTCTGCTCCTGGTGGACAATCCCTGCTGAATGCCAACATGTGTGTGCAGAAATCCAAGAAGGCAGCTGCAGCACCAGAGGCAGCAGGCAGCCTCCCACCAGCACCAGTGGTGGTGCCTGCAGTCATCATCTCCCCTGACGTGGTCATCCTACCTGCTGCTTCCATGCAAGCTGCAGCAAACAGCCAAGCAGATGCCAATGGCACTGCCCAGCCACAGAGCACAGAGGGGGCTGTTCTTGGAAATGTTTCAGGGAGGGGCTCCACTGGAGCCAGGGCCTTCAAACGGGTGAACGATGAGGAGTGGCTGGGTAAGAAGGGGGCTTGGGATAACTCCTACGAGGCCAAATTTGGCAACTCGGGCTATGGGGCTAAGACGTCCCAGACACTGCTGCAGGTGACAGAGCAGCATGCTCCCTGCTTGCTGCTGTGATCTGCACCCCCTTGAAGCCTGCACCTTGGCTGCTGCATTCCATGGTCAGCTGGTGTGATGCTAGGATGATGTGCTGTTGAAGTCAAGTCTGGCTTGTTGCTCAGTCAGTTTTCATGAGAAGCTTGTGTGCGGCATCTCATCATTGTTCGCAGTCGCCCTCAAGCTGACAATGCATACAGCGACAATTAGCAGGGGTTGTAAATTCGTCAGCAGGGCTGTAAACTTGTCAGGCTTCTACTGCTACTGCCCTGCCCATGTTGCATGCACACTGTATGCAGTTGTCCTGTGTCAACTGACACAGGAGATATCGGGCATGTTGCAGGTGAGGGGCAAAGACTTTCGCCATGAGAAGACCAAGAAGAAGAGGGGCTCATACAAGGGCGGCATCATCGACAACAATGTTAACTCCTTCAAATTTGAGAGTGATGATGAATGAGGCCATGCTGAGCAATGTTTTATGCTTGTGTCTGAATTCCCGCATGTGTTGGAGCTGCTGCAGCTGCCCTATCATGTACAGAGTCGTGTCAATTTGAATGCCCTACTTCGTAAACCGTGATCTGTTGCAGCTACCAATGACTTTAGCCTATTCAATATCCAATTCTCTGTACACTCTTTAGCTGTGACCAACATGTAATGAAAGCAAGCAAGTTCATACAAAAGTGTCAAGTTTCTGTTGTCCTACCATTCAAAGTACAAGCATTATCGGTCACATAGCATGGCTTGCATTGCTAAGCAAGCAAGCGTTCACAAAATATGTGCCTTTCACTCTGTTTTCTTGGCCAGATCCAAAGCCTCAGCTGAGCTGAAGTCTTCCATGTTCAATGGCTCTCTGATTGGCTGCACATCTGCACGAGAGAAAGGCTTGACGCTGGGCTGCAGACTGCGGATTCCTGATTTTCGAGGGTCTGGTCTAGCCACCAGCTTGCCCTCTGCTCTCTGTCCTACATGACCTGCTAGGTCCTTGAGCTCAGCTGCCACACGAGCTAGATGCGCCAGCTGTGTGTTCACACCACGAGACACCTGTGGCTTCAGCACAATGTCGATTGGCCCTGACCCTGTCCTGTTGATGTCCCCCAAATCTAAATCCGGAATGACCGCTGTTGCCTGTTTGCCTTTGGCAGCTGCCTGCCTCTCTTGCCGTGCCCGAGCTGCTTCTAAAGTAGACATGTAGTCACCCAAAATGCCTTGCGAGCCAGACTTGGGCTGTGAGCTCAGCTGCGGCGCCTGATTGCTGGGACCTGCCTCTTCCATTTCTGCTGCAGCTGCTACAATGGATGCAGAGGCTGCACTTGCCTCAATCTCGTCTGGCTCTTGCATATGCTGCTGTCGCTGCATCTCTAAAGCTTCAGCTTTGCGCTTGGCAGCTTCAAGCCGTGCCATGTAATCAGCCATGACCCCTTTATATTGGGGCAGGGCAGATTTGAATTCTGTGACTTGGGTCTCCTGTGGGGGGAAGAGGGGGTCAAAAGAGCCTTCCTGCTCTGCTTGAGTGGCCTGCACAAGCAAGTTGGGTTCACCAGCATTCGCCTTGTGCTGGAGTGTCTACACTCCGCTGCAAATCCTACATAAGTTGTTTGATCATGGTGGGCATGTCATACACACACACAGACTGATCAGGGACACACAGACTGATCAGGGACATTGCAATGTGCAAAGAAATAAGACAGCGTGTCAGGATGAAATGCCACATGCCACATGCCACATGCCTCATGCCTCATGCCTCATGCCACATGCCTCATGCCTCATGCCTCATGCCTCATGCCTCATGCCTCATGCCTCATGCCTCATGCCTCATGCCTCATGCCTCATGCCTCATGCCTCATGCCTCATGCCTCATGCCACACATGTTTTAGTACCTGGCTAGTGGGCTCCTGTGGCCCAAAGATGCTCTGCCTGAGGTTACCCAGGACTGCAGCCACCACACTTCTCTTGGGGCCCTGCATCTCCCTGTAAGCATTGCCAAGCACACTTGGAAGTTTTGTTTAAAAGTCATAGGCAAAATGTGAGCATTGTCAAACATAGTTAGAAATTTTGTTCAACAGTCATAGGCAAATTCATCAATACCAATCACTGACTAGCACTCAGGCTTGCAGCTGGACTCACACTGCAACTACTGCGCTTTGCTTTTGCCAAGTGGTAGCATGAATGCAAATGTTTGATTATGCCAAACATGTCCTTTGTGCATGATACACTCACACATTTCACATCCTTGCAACAGGGGTGCATCCAAAGCCTGTGACACACTCACAAACAGAGGCAGCACAGCTGCAAGCTGTGCACAACAGCAGATGCACCCTTGCTTGCTAGCTGTTGCGCTCCGTGCTGCCATGTCTGTTTGCACAGGACCACAGACATAGCTACAACGGCAGTGTGCACAACTGCGCACCCAGAGTACCTGGCCACCTTTTGCTCTCAAACACGCTATGCTGCCATTCCCACATAGGTGTACAGCGGTATGCACCGTAAATATTTTCAATACAAAGATTTTTGTTTGATGGTTTACCTTTTTTTATTAGATTTTATATGAAAAAAAATGGGTAAGATTTAAACGAGAAAATTAAAAATCTGTACAATATAGTTTTTGTACCTGCTTGTGCTTGGCTCCTCAGCACTACTGGCCACATCATAAGTTTGCCAGTTGCCGGCAGCATCAAAGTAGCCAGACCCCAAGGTACCCCCCCTGCCCCCTAGGTCAGGCACATCCATGCTGCTGCTGCCTATCAGCTCCCCTTGGGCTTGTAGCCCTTCTGCCTCTTCCTGTTTGGGATCTGTTTTCCTGTCCACTTCACCATACTGCCGCTCACGGTACTCCTCTTCCTGAAAATCAAAGCCAGCTGCTTGTGAGAAACGAAGTCACCTCCAGCATTTGTACAACTTGCATGATTGCTGATGTCCTGTCCATTTGCCCTGACCCTCCTGTCTTCACTGCCGGTTGAGATGCTCCTGTGGTACCTGGTTGGGGCAGAAGGCATCTTGCTGAGTCAAGACACTGCAGACTTGGAAAAAGATGTGCGATGCCCTTTGGGCGTGTGACCACAGACAACCTGCCCAGCTGCTGTCGCTTGTCAACCCATGTGTCACATGAGCTATGCAGAGAGACAGACAGAGTTGTCAACACAAACTTATGTGTGCCTGACCCCTGCAAGTGGGGTCAGCGACATCGTCTGGGCAAAACTAACCATAGTGTTTGTGAAGCTAAAGGATTGCTCTGGCAAAGCAGGGCATGCCCAGAGCATGAAATATCTTGCTCAGAGACATTGTCACACTGCCTCCTCTCATGCGCATGTCCTTGCACCATACAAAGGGGACAAGCAAAGAAAAATTTACGCTTTTCAGCGTTCATAACGGGGGCCTCCTAAGGCGGCAGCCCTGAGCCATAGAAAGGGGATATGGCAGAACACACCTGGGTCTTGGACAGAAACAGCATAAAGAAGCAAAAAGAGGGCTATGCTCGCACAAGGCGAGGCAGGTCTTGGGCGGGGTATAGCGATAGACCCCGTCCCAAAGTGCCAGTAGGAGGGTGGCGCTTGTTGTACAGTTGGGGATTCTGGGTGGGTCGAAATTTGTAGCTGGGGCCTGGCCTGGGCCCCGTGGGTGCATGCTGGGGAAGAGGAACCACCTGAGGGCAGACAGACACACACAGAGTTGGATGAGGGTCGCTACTGCAGGACTCACATGAACACACACACAGAGGGATGTGAGTCCTGCAGCAGTGTCTCATCCTGCTGTGTGTGTGCTCATGCTCATGCAATGCCTGACTGTTGGTCTGCTAAGGGACAATTTGAAGCCTTGAGTGCAACAAACACCTGTGCATCTGGAAGTCAAGGGCCATGTGCCGCTGCCTGCTGCTTTTGAATTGTTTCACACCTCCATGTGGCACTACCTTTCACACCCTGTCTACCCATTCTAGATCAGACTTGGTCTACCAATGCCTTGTGACTGAGACTGGTAAGGCCTCAAGCGTTCAAGCTTTGGTGAACTGCACCAGTCATGTACATGACCAAGGGCTGTGTGATATAATGAGATGTTTTTCTGTGTAACACCAAGCCTTGGTGCACCTGACCTCAAGTGCATGAATATGCTTCTGCAGCGCCAGATGCTTTCAGGCCCACAGCAAAATCTGACAGAGAGAAAGATAATAATAATAGTAATAACAATAAACCCGCTTTTTAGCTCATGATGAGCTAGGTAGGTGCGGGAGAGGGAGAGAGAGAGAGAGAAAGAAACTGTCGTCAATGATCCTTCTAGCAACGCAAAGAAACATTGCCTAATGCATTTGGCATTTAGAAGTGATCCCTACAGCTGTAGCCTAGTCAGCGTAGCGTGGTCTGTCTGATCATTGTCCATCTGACAATGCATGCAGTTATGGTGCACAATGCAACAGCAGGGGACATTGCATGCAGGGCAGGAGAGACAGCGCATGTAGGCTCACCTCTGAAGGAGACCTGTAAGCACTCCCCTGGAAAATCCTGGCGCATATGTTGAAGTGGTACAATGCATACAGCAAACCTGCAATATCAAACATGCGGAACTCGACACCTTGAACCTGCCACCTGACTGCTGCTTATCACAAGCTTTGCCAAGTCTGCACATCTGCTGTGATGAGTGCAGCAAAAAACCACCTTGTGGAATGGTTCTGCCTCTGGAGTATTGGTGCAGTTATAATCATATTAACTACACTTGTAGTCATCGCAAATGCAGTTATAGTCATGGCAATTGCAGTCATAGTCATGGCAACTGCAAATGTGCATTTTTGGGTGTGCACACACCACTCAGCGCTTGAACCTGAGAAGTTGCAACTGTGCTCTCATGACAAGGTCAACAAAGCCAAGCCTAAACAGGGACACAGCAAAAGGACAGCTTGAGGACAGACAAGAGGAAGAAGCAGAAACTGACCTGACACAGCCAGTGCAGTCCCCACCGCAATGCCAACAACAATGCCAGTGTTCTTACTGCTGCTGCCACTGCTAGTGGCTGCTGCTGGCGGTGGTGGTGGTGGTGCCTCTGCCAATGCCTACCACAATAACAGCCTGACTCAGCCATACTCAAGTACACCAAAGACACTTGCTGCACATGTAATGACATGGAATGACATGTAATGGCCAACACCCTGGCATGTGACAGTGCTAGTATCTGATGATGCATCTAAGAGGAGTGACTTGTGTGACACATCTGCATGGGCTCACTGTGACCTCACTATTGCATTTGTATAACGGCTGCTCAGGACATGACTTCCAATGCCGGCTGCAAGTTTGGGACCACGACGCATTTGTAAGGCTTGGTATGTGCGCAATCTGAGTTTTCTGATGTCAAGTTAATCTGTCAACATGTTGCATCATGCTGGACAGCAAAAGCATGCTGAATGGTATCTGCAATAAAGGAGTCAGCAAATGATGTTGGGAAGCAAGGGAGGCGGGGTAGCTGGGTGCAGCTGCTACTGTCAAGGACTGTGAGGCTAGTCAACCAATTAATCAATATGTTTGATGTCCTGGGGGGCAACTGGGGCCCAACAGACAAGAAGTTCACTTCAATGAACTTCATACAGACAAGATTTGCTTTCTACATGCAAAGCGTTCCCTCAGGAAACCACCACATGTATGCACCACTGTGGGTCAACTGCTTTGTAGTGCATTGTTAGTGTATATTGTTTTCCCAGTTATTGTCTGTTGACTCCCCTGATGAGTCCTAAAGACAAGAAATGTAATTGATTGATTGATTGATTGCTGAGGTGAGCTGACCTGCGTGGTGCTGGTGGTGCAGCAAGGCCTGTCTGCCAGCTTCCTCCTTCTGGGCTCTTTTGACTTTGAGCCTGCCTGCCAGATGTCAAAGAGGGCCACACCTAGCGTTGCCCAGGGCGATGATTCGCCAAGCAGCTTTCTGCTCGAGACTGGAGTCGCCACACAAGTGGGGTCACACGTCTGCAGCAAGGCACATACACACACCTCACAGATCTGCGTAGATGATAGCTGCAAGGAAGCAGACTGTGAAGCATCACACAAATAGAGCTTGAAATATAGCTTGGAATGTGGCTGAAGATTACAAGCCATGCAAGCCCCCAATTGTAACTGCTGCAGAGCTCAAGGGTATTTGGAAATCCAAGATTGCTGGGCACATTGGTACCTCAGCCCTTGAAAGCAAACGTAGGCAGTGTTGCAACCCTGGAACCAATCTGAATTGTCATGTATTATGAGCAAACTAAACACCATACATTTTGATTGCAATCAACTACTCTCCAAAATCCAATTCAAGCTGACTGCTCAACTTGTTTGAGGTTCAGCGCTGACTTTGCTGAGTGTGCCGGATGCTGTGACCACCATACAGGGCATCCCTGCTTGACAAGACAGGCAGAGTGTATCAGCATGGAGCTGTCACAGCAGGCGATGAGAAGGCTCACCAGATTGGCAGTCAGCAGATATTGCACAGGAGCAGGCCCTGGTCCTATCTCAGCCATTCGAGTCTCCAATGAGGTGACCAAGCTTGTAGCCTGAGTCACATTAGTGATGGCAATGGCAGCTGAAGCCAGCAGAGAAGCTCCTGAGGCTGTGTACACCTGCCCAGGATTGCTTGACAGGGTGTTAGTCAGGCTGGAAGCTGCAGCAGTGGCTAGGGCGCTGCCAGCTGTCGTGGGGAAGGTCACCTCGGTATTCAGGTTGATTGTGGTCACCTGCATGGCAGCACAGTGTTTACCTCTCATTCAACATTCAAGACACAGGTAGTTGCTGGACATCGGCTCTTCAGCTGACATATGCATGCGAGGAACCAAACAACACACACAACATACAGCTGCATCAAATTGGCTGCCAGACACAGCGACACCAAATGTCAGTCGGCAACAAATATGCCATGAAGCTGGTTCTTGGTGGGATCAGCTTGACAGACCTCAATCTTGGGCTGTCAGAGAGCCTGCTTTGCATGATATGAGTCACAGCTTGCACACTGTATAGCTCAAGGCAATGGCCTCTGCGCTGTGGAGCTTCTGTCATGGCGCTGACAACACGGACAGATGCAACAGATACATGCAACAGCCATGAATGTGACACAGAAGCTTATAGCAGTTGCTCATGTGATGCAGCGCTGACAGCAACAAAAGTTGGCCAAATAGCCAACATGTGTTGAAGATCGGACATAGAAGCATCCGATACTGCTTGCACCGACCTGAAGAAGAGTTCTGGTAAGAGCTAGCTGGTAGGATTGCTGCCCAAACCCACCTACTTGCACAATTCTGACATCCACATCAATTGGAGCTGTGAATGCTGTGATGGACTGGCTCAGATTCCCCATGATGTTGTTCACAGCTGCAATGCTGCTGGCATCCACTCCACTCATGTATGTCTGAAACCTGACCACTGGCTGCTG
>JAABUP010002586.1_pt1 | contig 34589 bp, 27 predicted proteins | sample 5559201 | NCBI WGS metagenome assembly JAABUP01 (sample SAMN10711887, study PRJNA513373) | rock metagenome | isolation source: Antarctica rocks | place: Antarctica
CCACCCAAAAGGCCCGAGCCAAGCTGGCTCGCGCTTATCCCGACACCGCCGGGTCCAAGGCGACTGGTGCAGGGTAGGCATGGCCTATCTCAACCCGTCAAAACCTCTGTGCAGCGGTACTAGTCGCTCTCGTAGCCGTAGATTTCCGGCAGGATGAAGATGGCGGCCAGCACCGATCAGCGGGAAGATGGCGACGAACAGGGTGGCTGAGGCCTGCCCGATGGCGGTGAACAGCGCGGGGAACAAGAAGATCGCCAGGAACGACGGCAGCTTGACGAACATGTAGGCAAAGCCGCTGGCGGTGCCGCGATACTCCGGCCGGGCCACCACGGTTGGGATCGTCATACAGTTGGATGCGTCCCAGTAGTGCCCCCACAGCATCGCCGCGGCCACGTACGGCAGGATGCCGGTATGGCCGGTGTACAGCGCCCAGGCCGCCACCAGCAGCGACGCCGCCACAATGGAGAACCCGGCGATGGCGATGCCGCGCTGCCCGATCCTCGGCGTCAGCAGCGGCCCGACCCAGCCGGCGATTGCTGCCACGACGTACAGGGCCATCGTCACCAGGTCGATGCCGAGCAGCGACGACACGCCGACCATGACGAACAGCACGGGCAGGTAGAACGCGAACGTCGAGAACTCGCTAGCCTGGCAGAAGCAGGCGATCCAGCCGTACAGCGTCGCGCGCCAGCGAACCGGGTCGCGGCGGATGTCGGCCAGGAACGCCGTCGGGCGCGGCTTCGGCACGGTGACGTCCTCGTTCGGCAGCATGTCCAGGCTGTCCTGGTACATGTCCATCGAGACCTGCTTGGCCTCGCGGAACCTGCCGTGGCGGATCAGCCAAACCGCGGTTTCCGGCAGGTCATGGCGCATCAGCAGGATCACCAGCGCCGGCACGGCGCCCAGGCCCAGCGTGACGCGCCAGATCAGCTCATGGTTCGCGTCGGCGTAGATGAACACCGCGATCACGGCGAGGGTCATCACCTCGCCGACCGCGAACATGAACTGCCAGCGGTTGCCCATGACCTCGCGCTCGCCCTTGGGCATGGACTCCATGATGTAGGTGTAGCCGTTGCTGATGTCGCTGCCGAGCGGGACGCCCATTAGGAAACGGATCACCACCAGCCAGCCGACGCTGGTGGCAAAGGCCTGCACCAGCGCCAGCACGATGAACATGACCATCGTCGCCAGGAACATGACCCGGCGCCCGATCTTGTCCGACAGCCAGCCGCCCAGCAGCGCGCCGAGCAGCGCGCCGCCCTGCGTGCCCGCCGCAGCCAGGCCGAGCAGCAGCGGGTCGGGGCCGTACTGCTCTCTGATGAACACCAGGACGAAAGCGATGGAGTACAAGTCCCATGCCTCCACCAAGATGGAGGACATCATCAGCCACCCGATCCGGTTGCCTCTAGGGTTGTAGTTGCTGACGAGATGGCGGACCGCGCCGTCCATGGCCGACTGGTGTGGCATCGCTAACGACATGTCCGTTTTGCCCTTTGCTGGTTCTTGCGGCGCAGCAAAGTGGGGCTGGCCTTTTGATTGAACATCTTGTGATATTTCACAAGTGTCAAAGCGCAGGTGGTCCCTCATGTCTCCCACGACCAACTTCGGGCAGCCCGCGCCCTATTCCCCATCCCGCGGCGCATCCCTGCCCCGGATCAGGTCCGCGCCGCGTTCGGCGATCATCAGCGTCGTGGCATAGGTGTTGGCGGACGGCATGCTGGGCATGACCGAGGCGTCCACCACGCGCAGGCCCTCCATCCCATGCACCTGCAAGGTGTCGTCCACCACTGCGCCGGGATCGCTGGCCGGCCCCATGCGGGCGGTGCCGATCAGGTGGTAGCAGGTGGTGCCGTTGGCGCGGGCATAGTCCAGCAGCTCGTCGTCCCCCTGCACGTCCGGCCCAGGCAGGGTTTCCCGGTCCACGAACGGCGCAAGCTCCGGCGTGGACAGCAGGCGGCGGACCAGGCGGAGGCCGCCCAGCGTCACCCGGCGGTCCCCGGCGTCGGACAGGTAGTTGGGCTGGATCAGCGGGTCCACGAACGGGTCCGTGCTTTGGGCGCGCACCCAGCCGGTGCTCTCCGGCCGGTGCGGCCAGGCGCCTGCGGTCATGCCGGGGTAGCCGTCCAGGATGTAGGTCCGGCCCTGCTGGTAGCTGCCGGGCGTGAAAACGCATTGCAGGTCCGGTGCGTCCAGCCCGTCCCACGATTTCCAGAACACGTGCACCTGTGACGGCGAGGTGGCGAGGATGCTCGGCCGGCCGCTGGCCCAGCGCAGCACCTGGCCCGCCAGGCGCGGGCCGCGCGACAGCTCGTTCAGCGTCACCGTGCCCGGCCGCGCCCGCACGACGCAGCGCACGGCGTAGTGGTCCCTGAAGTTCTCGCCCACGCCGGGCAGCGCGTGTACCACGGGCACGCCCAGCTCCGCCAGCAGCCCCGCCGGCCCCACGCCGGAGACCTGCAGCAGCCGTGCCGTGTTCACGGTTCCGGCACACAGCACCACTTCCCGCCGCGCCCGCACGGTGGTGGCCGGGCCGCCGGACTGGCGGAGGGTGCTGACGCCCACCGCGCGCTTGCCCTCGAACAGCACGGCCCGGACGCGGGCACCGGTCCGCACCTCCAGGTTGGGCCGCTGGCGCGCCGGGTGCAGGAAGGCGCGCGACGCGCTCACCCGGCGCCCGCGCTCGATCACGCGCTGGAAGTAGCCCACCCCGGCCTGGTCGCCGCTGTTGTAGTCGGGGTTGCGCGGGATGCCCGCCGCCACGGCGCCGGCGATGAACGCCTCGTTGACCGGGTGCAGCCAGTCCATGTCGGTGACGGGAAGGGCGCCGCCGCGCCCGCGCTTGGCCGGATCGCCAGGGCCGACCCGCCGCTCGGTGCGGCGGTAGTACGGCAGCATGTCGGCATAGCCCCAGCCGCGGTTGCCGCGCTGCACCCAACTGTCGAGGTCGGCGGGCTGGCCGCGGTTGTACACCAAGCCGTTGATGCTGCTGGACCCACCCAAGGTGCGCCCCTGCGTGGTGGCGATGGCGCGACCGTCGGTGTTGGCCGTCGGCTCCGTCTTGAACTGCCAGGTGCAGGACGGATCGAACAGGACCTTGGTGAAGCCGGCCGGGATGTGCATCCAGGGATTGCGGTCCGGCGGCCCGGCTTCCAGCACGCAGACGGTGACGGCCGGGTCCTCGGTCAGCCGGTGGGCCAGCACCGACCCGGCAGCGCCGGCGCCGACGATCACGTAGTCGAAAGCGTCGTCGCTCATCCCGGCAGCGCCGCGAGCACCGTGTCCGTGACGGCCCCGGCAGCGCCGCCCAGGTCCCGCGTGCGCGGCCCGGACGCCAGCACGCCGAACCGGGCGCAGCCTAGCAAACAGCCCAGCAAACAACTTGCAGTGTTCGCGTACGCTGATCTGCGGCGCGGTCTCCGTGCCATCCGCCGCCCGGATGCCGGGCCAACCGGCGGCGCCGCGGAAATGGAACGCGCCGGCCGGGTGCCCCGCCAGGCGCAGTGCCACGCCGGCGTGCGCCGCAGCACGGCCACAGCGGCGGCCACGGCCTCCGGCCCGATGTTGTCGCCGGGGATGACGGTGATCTGGTGTTTCAGCTTGGTCATGGGGCGACCCTAGCCAGTGTTCGGCTCGGATGACAGGCTGCCTGGGCCGTGCCCGGCCACAGCACGCTCAGCCGCCGTGCAGCGACGCTGGAGGTGCCACGGCCACAGTCGCGCCGCGACGGCGAGCCCCTGCACCTGCCGGTGGACATCAGCCTGATCCCGGACGGGAATGGGCCTGCTGCAGCCTCCACCCTTGTCCATGTTGGGGTGGACGGCCCCCGCGGCATCATGTGCCAAGATCGAGCTGTCACAGCGCCCAACACAGGGACCCTCCACACACGCAACAAGGTCCCACAAGTCAAAGATCAGGTCAGATCAACTCAGGGTAGTCATAGAAACCGCGCCCAAGGCGAAGTTTTTAATTAACATGCGATATATGTCTTCTAAAGCTTGTATTCTAATTTTATGGAGGTATTGGTTGCCCAGCCTGCGAGAATTTTGAGAGAGACGCGATGAATTTGTCGTTCCAAGACCGTTGCTTCAGCAGAAAGCGCCACCGCACATTATCGGCGAAGTCCAGTGTCGCCGCGCTGCTGGTCACCTGCTGCATACCGAGTGGGGCCGGTTTTGCGCAGGAGCCGTGTGCGCCCCCGCCGTCGCATCCTCTCGCCACCACTCTCGCGACCATCAAGGTCGGCGATTACTGGATCTACGCGCAGAGCGGCACGCTGACGCCGTCGCCGTCGCCGACGGCTACGGCGTCTGCCGGTGCGCCTCCTGGCGGTGCGCCTCTTGGCGGTCCGCCCTCTGCCGGCGGGCCTCCAAGCGGCCCGGTGCCGCTGAGCGGAACCTTTGTGGAAACCGTCGAGATGAGGATGTTCCAGGGGCAGCCCACGCTGGCGCTCGTCGTGGTGCAGAACCTGACGGCGGGCGGCGCGTCGATCTATGGGCCGAACCCCGCGCCGCAGCAGATCTTCTACGTCGAGCAGGACCCGGCGACGAACAAGCTGCTGGTCCTCGGCGACAACGCGGGGCCGGATGGGACCGACGAAGTCGCAACCACGCCCCAGGAGTTCTACCCGGGATCGTGGTCCGCGAGCACGTCCTACGACAACGTCCTCGCCTTCCCCTCAGGCGCCCAGACGGGCCTGTACCTGTATGTGACGGGAACGCAGACCATCGAGACCAGGATCGGCAACTTCGAGGCTTGGGTTGCCCCCAACGGCGCTACTCTTCCCGCCACCGGCTCCGTGCTGGACACCAGCATCGACTACTGGACCCCGCAGCTCGGCGCCCCCGTCGCGTTCACCACCTCGGCCACCCTGCCGGACGGTTCGGTCCGTAACCTGACCGCCACCCTGGTCAAGTCAAGCTATGTGCCCTCCCTCTACCCGGTGGTGGCGGACAAGCTGAGCCATCCCCGTGGCCTAGCGTTCGGTCCTTTTGGAGGGCTGTGGGTCACCGAGGCCGGCGTCGGCGGAACCGGACCTTGCATTCCCTTCGTCGGCACCACCAACTGCTTCGGCAACTCGGGGCGGGTCTCGGTGATCCAGGGCGGCCAGGACATCACGATCAACGACAAGCTGGGATCGCTGGCCACGCCGCTGCTTGACCAGTCGACCGGGCCGAACGGCATCACCTTCAACAACGGCAGGCCCTACATCATCGTCGGCGATGGCGGCCCGTTGTCCGCGACCAGCCTCCTGGGAGCGGCTCAGGGCCAGATGGGCGTCGTCCAGACTCTGGTCGGGAGGAAGTCCGGCTTCGCGGCCAAGACGGTCGCCTCGACGGCCAACTACGAGTATGTCAACGATCCCGACCATCGAACCAACCCCGACGGCACCATCACGCCCGAGAGCAACCCGTTTGGCATCACCAGCATGGACGGGAACCTGTATGTGTCCGACGGCGGCGGGCACACCGTCGACAAGGTGACACCGGAAGGCGCCATATCGGTCGTCGGCGTCATGCCGCCGCAGATGGTGGACCAGCCCGCTTTCCCCGGCGGACCCGTGCCCACCCTCGAAGACGCCGTGCCAACGGGGATCATGCCGGCGCCGTATGGCAACGGCGTGTTGGTCGCCGACTACACCGGCTACCCGTATGTCCCGGGAACGGCGAACATCTGGGAAATGCAGGAGGGACAGGACCCCAAGGTGTTCGCGTCCGGCTTCACGAACCTGATCGGCCTGTCGCCCGCGCCCGACGGCGGCGTCTACGCGCTGGAGATAACCGACAAGGGCGCGCTGTCCGGCGATCTCGGCGGCTCGTTGATCCACGTCTCTCCCCAGGGAGAGAAGAAGATCCTCGCCTGCCAAGGCCTGATACAGCCCACCGGCATCGTGACCGGCCGGAACGGCGACGTTTATGTCTCGAACTATGGCCTCAACCCAGGCTACGGACAGGTGGTGAAGGTCATCTCGGGGCAACAATCCCCGCAGTAGCCGGCCCGAGGTCTCGACCGACCCTCGGAGCAGGCGTTCCAATGCTTGGAGATCCCACGGGACATGTTGTCCCGTGGGATCGGGTGGAGCACTCAGACCCGCAAGCGTCTAGTGGTGTCCAGCCAACACCATGCCGGTCAGGTCGTCGAGATGTCCTGAACACGCTTTACACCGGTAGCGTTACCGACAGGGCCTGTCCCGGCGGCCTCAAGGGCGTTGCGAACGCCGGCAGCCTTATGGACAGGAAATGGCCAGCCTCAGGACCGTGAACTATGGCGGCCAACAAGGAACTAAAGGACCCGTGCAAGGAAATCCTGGGTGCGGCGCTCCTGCGGGGCGCTTAGGACAACCCGGGGCGGGCCACGCTCGACGACTATGCCGGCATCCATGAAGGCCAGCTCGTCGCCGACCTCGCGGGCGAAGGCGATCTCGTGCGTCACCACGATCATCGTCATGCCAGACCGCGCCAGGTCCCGCATGACAGCCAGCACCTCGCCCACCAGCTCCGGGTCGAGCGCCGAGGTCGGCTCGTCGAACAGCATGAGCTGCGGGTCCATCGCCAGGGCCCGCGCGATCGCCACACGCTGCTGCTCGCCGCCCGAGAGCTGGGCCGGGAACATCGCGTGCTTCGCTGCAAGCCCGACGCGGTCGAGCAGCGCCATCGCCCGCTCGCGCGCCTGGGCCGGGCGGATGCGCCTCACCTGGACCGGCGCCTCAGTGATGTTCTGCAACGCGGTCATGTGCGGGAACAGGTTAAATTGCTGGAACACCATGCCGACCTTCTGCCGCATGCCCGCGACCTGCCGCTCCGGCAACTCATGCAGGGCGCCGTTCCGCTCACGGTAGCCGACCAGCTCGCCCGCCACCCAGACCCGCCCGGCGTCGATCCGTTCGAGGTGGTTGATGCAGGACAGCAAGGTGCTCTTGCCGGAGCCTGAGGGTCCGATGATGCACATGACGCTGCCTGCAGCGACGTCGAGGTCGATGCCGCGCAGCACCTCCCGGCTGCCGTACCGCTTCGACAGGCCCCTGATCCGCACCATATCCGTCACCGCTGCCGGTAGTGGCGCTCAAGGAACTGCTGCCCGGCCGACAGTACCGAGACGATGACCAGGTACCAGAGCGACGCAACGATCAGCAGCGGGATGGTCTCGTAGGTGCGGGCGTAGATGAGCTGGGCGGTATACAGCAATTCCGCCAGCGCGATGACGCTCACGAGCGACGTGTTCTTGACCATCGAGATGACCTCGTTGCCCACCGGCGGGATGATCACCCGCATGGCCTGCGGGAACACGATGCGGCGGAAAATCGTCAGCGGGCGCATGCCGAGCGCCAGCGCCGCCCGCGTTTGGCCATGCGGGACCGAGGCGATACCGCCGCGGATCACCTCTGCCGTGTAGGCCGCCTGCGCCAGCCCCAGCCCGGCAAGCGCCGCGAACATCGGGGTGATCAGCGTGTTGGTGTCGGCGCTGAACAGCGTCGGCCCGAATGGGACGCGCAGCGAGACCGTTGGGTACAGCGCGCCGAAGTTGTACCAAAAGATGAGCTGCACCAGCGCCGGGACGCTGCGGAAGAACCAGATGTAGCCCCAGCTCAACGTGGACAGCAGCCGGTTCGGCGACAGGCGCATCATCGCCAGCATTGTGCCGAGCGTCAGCCCGATCGACATCGCGATGGCCGTCAGCTCCAGCGTGCGCGCCAGCCCGAGCAGGATTTGCCCGTCCAGCATGTATTCAGCCACCACCGGCCACTGGAAGGCCGGGTTAGTGGCGACGCTGGCCAGGGCAGCGGCGGCGATCAGCGCGGCAATGACGCTGGCCAGCCACGTCCAGGGATGGCGCAGGGGAACGACGCGCTGCGGGATGGTGTCCCCAGGTGCTGCCTCGCCTGGGCTGGACAGCAGGGTCCCGCCTGGCGTCAAAGCGGCGTGCCGGTCGGGTTCAGCGGCGCCCGCTTGATGGCGTTGCCCTCCAGCCCCCATTTCTGCACGATCCTGCCATAGGTGCCGTCGTCGATGACGTGCTGGATGGCCGCCTGCAATGGCGCGGCCATGTCGGAACCCTTCGGCAGCGCGACGCCGAGATAGCTGGTGTCGGTGTAGCTGCCGACGACCTTGGCCTTGCCCTTCGATTGCGCGACGAAATAGCTGATGGCGGTGGAGCCGAGCCAGAACAGGTCGGCCCGGCGGCTCATCAGCGCCTCGGCCGCGCCGTTGCCGTCGCTGAACGCCAGCGCGTTGATCGGCTGCTTGCCGGCCGCCTCGCATTTCGGGTTCTGCCCGGCGGCGAACACCATCTCGCGCGAGCCGCGGGTGGTGCCGACCGTCAGGCCGCACAGGTCCTCCAAGCCGCCCACCTTGATGTCGGACGTGGCCAGCGCTGCGAACAGCTCGTTGCCGGTCAGCGTGCCGATCATGTCCACCACCTTCTCCCGCGCGTCGGTGATGCCCATTTGGCCGGTCGCGCCGTCGAAGCGCTTCGCCTGCAGGCCGGGGATCAGCGTGTCGAACGTCGTCGGGCGCAGGTCGAGTTGCAGGCCGAGCGCCTGGGTGGCAGCGCGCAGGATATCGATCTCCCAGCCGGCAATCTCGCCTTTGGCGTCACGGAAATCGTCCGGCGGCGAGCCGAGCGCGACGGCCAGGGTGAACGTCTTGGACGCAGCGGCCTGCGGCGGCAGCAGCTTGACCAGATCGGGCTGCGCCGCCTGCGCGGGGATGGGCTCAGCCTGGGCAGCGGCTGGCACCGGGCGGCACAGCGCAGCGGACACGAGCACCGCGGCGGGGACGATGCTGAGGGAGGCGCGTCGACGGGAAGGCTGGGTCATCTCGGTCCCCTGTGTCGGAAACTCAGGCTCTGCGGCGGTGGCTGCCATGCGCCGGGCGCGACAGGCCGAGGCTGCCGCGCAGCGTGCCGTCGCCGCCGTATTCCGTCTGGAACAGCCCGCGTCGCTGCAACTCCGGCACCAGCCATTCGAACGCCTCGACGGCCGGCTCCGGCATGAAGGCCGGCATGATGTTGAACCCGTCGCAGCCACGGGCGGTGAACCAGTCCTCCATCACGTCGGCCACGTCGGCGGCGGTCCCCACGACGACATTGTGGCCGGACGCGCCGGCCATGACCTGATACAGCTTGCGGATCGTCATGCCCTCCTGCCGCCCGAGCGTCGCCAGCTTCTCGTGCCCGCTCTTGACGGCATTGTTCCCCTCCAGCGCCGGCGGCAACGGGCCATCAGGGTCGTGGCCGGACAGGTTCCCGAAAGTGTCCGTGAGCATAGGCAGGCCCACCCGCGGATGCACCAACTCCTGCATCTGCTCGAAGCGGTCCTGCGCCTCCTGCCGCGTCCGGCCCATGACCGGCAGGATGCCCGGCATGACCAGCATCGAGTCCGGAGCGCGGCCTGCCGCCGTGCCATGCGCCTTCACGCTGGCATAGAATGCCACAGCATCGTCGCGGGTCTTTTGCGCGGTGTAGATCAGGTCGGCGATACGTGCGCCGAGGTCCTGGCCCGGCCCCGACGACCCAGCCTGCGCGATCACCGGGTAGCCCTGCACCGGCCGTGCCACGTTCAGCGGCCCCTTGACCGCGAAGACCTCGCCCTTGTGGTCCAGCGTATGCAGCCTCGCCGGGTCGAAATACTGTCCGCTCGACTGGTCGCGGATGAAGGCGTCGTCCTCCCAGCTATCCCATAGGCCGAACACGACATCGACGAACTCCTCGGCTCGCCGGTAGCGCAGGCCGTGCTCCATGTGCGCGTCGCGGCCGAAGTTGTACGCTTCCTGCTCGCTCCAGGAGGTCACGACGTTCCAGCCGACCCGGCCCTCGCTGATGTGGTCCAACGAGGCGAACTTGCGGGCGACGTGATACGGCTCGTTGTAGGTCGTGGACACGCTGGCAAGGAAGCCGATCCGCTCCGTCACCGCCGCCAGAGCGCCAATGAGCGTCAGCGGCTCGTAGACGTCGATGCGGGCATTGTAGCTCAGTTCGTCGTCGTCGCGCGCCGAGTGCCGCACCGCGATCCCGTCGGCCCAGAACATGAAATGGAAGCAGGCCCGCTCCGCCGCCTGCGCCATGCGCTTCCACAGCCGGATGTCGAGCGCCGCATCCACCCGCGCGCCCGGCATCCGCCACCCTGCGGCGTGCGCGCCGTTGGCGACGATGTTCAACCCGAGTTTCATTTGCCGCGGGAAGGCCAAGTGGTGCCGCTCCTATGCTGCGCCGCGTCATTTAGGATCAGGATTCAAGCAACGTCAAACCGCGCCTTGCCTGCGGTCTCCGCTTGCCTGCGGTCCCCGTCAGCACGAGGGCCGCTGCCAGCGGTTGACATGAGCGGGCAGGCCGAGGTTCTCCCGCAGCGTCGCGCCCGCGTACTCCGTGCGGAAGCGTCCCCGGCGCTGCAGCTCCGGCACCACGGCGGCCACGAAGTCATCGATCCCCTGCGGCAGGTGCGTGGGCGTGATGTTGAAGCCGTCAGCCGCGCCGCGGTCGACCCACTCCTCCATCACGTCGGCGACCTGGCTGGCGGTGCCGACGAGCCGGAACCCCTCGCCCACTGCGTACTCGCTGTACATCTGCCGGATCGACAGGCCCTCCCGCTTGGCCCGTTCCCACCAGCCATAGGCGATGCTGCGCACCTTGGCGCCCACGGGTTCCGGTACCGGGCCGTCCAGGTCGTAGCCGGACAGGTCGCCCATCAGGCCATAGATCCGCGACAGCCCGACCAGCGGGTCGATCAGCTCCTGCAACTGCGCCAGCTTGCCCTGCGCCTCTGCCTCGGTGCGGCCGATGATCGGCACCAGCGCCGGCATGATCTTCAGGTGGCCGGGATCGCGCCCGTAGCGCGCCATGCGCCCCTTCACCGACGCATAGTACGCCTGCGCCGCCTCGAACCCGTTGGTCGAGGCATAGACCACATCCGCATCCGCCGCCGCGATCTCCTGTCCCATGGCGTTCGCGCCCGCTTGGACCAGGATCGGCCGCCCCTGCGGCGTGGGCCTCACGCTCAACGGGCCGCGGACGGCGAAGTGCTTGCCCTTGTGGTGCAGCGTATGCAGCTTCGCCGGATCGTAGAACTGGCCCGACGCCTTGTCGTGGACAAAGGCGTCGTCCTCCCAGCTATCCCACAGCCCCGTCACGACATCCACGAACTCCCGCGCCCGCTCGTAGCGCGTGTCGTAGTCCAGGTGCGTGTCGCGGCTGAAGTTCCACGCCTCCTGCTCGGACCAAGAGGTGACGACGTTCCAGCCCGCCCGGCCCTCGCTGATATGGTCCAGCGAGGCGAACTTCCGCGCGATGTGGTAAGGCTCGTTGTAGGTCGTGGACGCCGTGCACACCAGGCCGATATGCCGCGTCATCGGGGCCAGCGCCGACAGCAGCGTCAGCGGCTCCAGCTCGACGTTCCGGTTGGAGTGGCTGAGCGAGCCCGGCGGCTCGTCGTTGGCCCGCACGCCGATGCCGTCGGCGAAGAACACCATGTCGAACTTGCCCCGCTCGGCCTGCTGGGCACAGCGCAGGAAGTGGCGGTAGTCCGAGGACCCGCCGGACGGCACGTCGGGATGGCGCCAGGCTGCGTCATGGTAGCCCAGGTAGCGCATGGACAGGCCAAGCCTCATCTGCCGCTTCGCCATCGCTTGTTCGCTCCTTCAAAGTCTGCCTTGCGCCAGCTCAGGGCAGCGGCGCCCCACCCGGCCAAGCAGGCTCGCCTGCCCGGATACAGGCAACCCGATGTCCCGTTCGCTCCTGCGGCTCAAGCGCCGGCACTCCGTCCGCGCACCGCTCCACCGCGAGCGGGCAGCGCGTACGGAACACGCAGCCGCTGGGCGGTGCCGCCGGGCTGGGCGGCTCACCGCGCAACGTGATGCGCGCACGCTTGCGCGCGGGATCAAGGCTCGGCGCCGCAGACAGCAGCGCCTGCGTATAGGGGTGCACCGGGCGCCGGAACACGGCGTCGACCGGCCCCTCCTCCATCACCCGGCCTAGGTACAGCACCACCACGCGGGTGCAAAGGCTCCGCACCACCGGCAGGTCGTGGCTGATGAACAGCAGTGCGAGCCCGAGCCGCTCACGCAGGTCCGCCAGCAGCACCAGCACCTGCGCCTGCACTGACATGTCCAACGCCGAAACCGGCTCGTCCGCGACCAGCAGGTCCGGGCAGGTCGCCAGCGCCCGCGCGATCGCGACGCGCTGCCGCTGGCCGCCACTGAACTCGTGCGGGAAGCGGGCGGCGTGCGCAGCCGGCAGCCCCACCTGCTCCAGCAGCGCGGCCACCTGCGCGTCCCGCTCGCCCCGCTTCGCCAGCCCGTGGATGACCAGCCCGTCGGCGACCTGCGGCCCAACGCGGCGTCGCGGATCGAGGCTGGAATAGGGGTCCTGGAACACGAGCTGCATGCGCCGCCGCAGCCGGCGAAGCGCCGCCGGGTCCGCCTGGGCGAGATCTTGCCCGTCCACCACCACCCGGCCGGCACTTGGCGGCAGCAGGCCCAGCATCATCCTGCCCAAGGTGCTCTTGCCGGACCCGCTCTCGCCGACCAGGCCCACCGCCTCGCCGGATGCGAGCGCCAGCGAGACCTCCGTCACCGCCTGGACCGCCCCGCGGCGAAACAGGCCGCGCAGCGGGAAATGCTTGCTGACCGCGTGCGCCTGGATCATGCGGCGCACTCCGGCGCCGACGCCAGCTCCTGCCAGCGGGCGCACCGGGTCGCCCGCGCGCCAACCTGCAGCAACGGCGGGGGCGCGTCGCACCGCGGCCGGTTGTGCGGGCAGCGCGGCGCGAAGCTGCATCCCGGTGGCAGGTGGTGCGGCGGCGGCGGCACCCCTGGAATGCCGACGGGCAGCGAGCCGTCCTCGTGCGGCGCGCTCGCCAGCAACGCCTTGGTGTAGGGGTGCAACGGCCGCGCGAACACCTCGCGCACCGACCCCTCCTCGACCACTTGGCCCGCGTACATCACCGCCACCCGGCCGGCGATCTCGCTCACGACCGGCAGGCTATGGGTGATGATCAACATCGCCATGCCCCGTTCCGCCTGCAAGCCGGCCAGCAAGTCCAGCACCTGCGCCTGGATCGTCACGTCCAGCGCCGTCGTCGGCTCGTCGGCGATCAGCAGCCTCGGGTCGTTCGCGATCGCCATCGCGATGACGGCGCGCTGCCGCATTCCGCCCGAAAGCTCGTGCGGGAACGCCCGGGCGCGCGTCGCCGCGTCCGGGATGCCGACATGGGCGAGCAACTGCGCGGCGCGTGCCCAGGCGGCCCGGGCGGACACGGCGGACTGCGCACGCACGGCCTCGGCGACCTGCCGGCCGATGCGATGCACCGGGTTCAGGCTGCTCAGCGGGTCCTGGAACACGATGGCTGCCACACGGCCGCGCAGCCGCCGCAAGGCCCGCTCGTCCAACCGCAGCGTGTCCTGCCCGGCTACCCACGCCTCGCCCGCCACGACCCGCGCCGCCGGTGGCAGCAGGCCCAGAATCGCCAATCCGGTCAGCGACTTGCCCGACCCGCTCTCCCCCACGATCGCCAGCGTCTCCCCCGCCTCCACGCGCAGCGAAACGTCGCGCACCGGGCGGATCGTCCCAGCCGGCGTCGCGATTTCGACCGTGAGCCCCCGCACGTCCAGCGCACCCCGGCCCGGCGCCGCCGGCGAAAGCAGGCCTGGCAGCAGGCGCCCCAGCACCCGCCTTGGCCGTGCGGCGCTGCGTGGATCAAGCGCCTGCTGCAAGGCGTCGCACAGGGCGTTGACGGCGAGAATCGTCAACGTGAGCGCCAGGCAGGGCCACAGCAGCAGCAGCGGCGCCTGGTCCATGGTGGCCCGCGCGCCGCGGATCATCAGCCCCCAGCTCGGCGCCGGGGGCACGACGCCGAGGCCCAGGAACGACAAGCCGCTCTCCAGCACGATCGCCGCCGCGCAGGTCAAGCTGGCCTGCACCAGCACGGGTCCCAGCACGTTCGGCAGGATGGTGCGCAGCATGATCCGGCCGCGGGAGGCGCCGAGCGCACGCACCGCCTCGACGAAATCCTGCGCCCGGGCCGCCAGCACGCCGGCATAGGCGATGCGCGCGAAGCCCGGCACGTACAGCACCGACAGCACCAGGATCAGCGTCGCCGCCCCCGGACCCGCCAAGGTCACCACCAGCAACGCCAACAGCAGCGGTGGAAAGCACAGCACCACGTCCATTGCGCGCACGGTCAGCAGTTCGACCACCCCGCCCATGTAGCCGCCCAGCACGCCGAGCACGGTGCCGGTGACGCACGCGGCCAACGAGGCCGAGAGCGCGACCGTGAGCGACACCCTTGCGCCCCATAGCAGCCGCGCCAACACGTCCCGGCCATACTCGTCCTGTCCCAGCAGGTGCATGGCGCCGGGCGCCGCCAGCCGGTGCGCGACGTCCATCTGGACCGGATCAGGCAACGGCAGCAGCGGGGTCATCAACGCCGCCGCTGCGATCAGCGTGATCCCGGCCCCAGGCAGCGCCAGCCGCCGCACGCCGCTCACCCGTGCCTGACCCGCGGGTCCAGCGCCGCGTACGATAGGTCGACCAGCAGGTTCAGGCCGACGAACAGCACGGAGATGACCAGGATGATCCCGACCACCTCCGGGTAGTCGCGGGCCGAGACCGCCTCCACGAGCATCCCCGACAAGCCCGGCCAGTTGAACACGTACTCCACCAGCACAGTGCCACCCAGCAGGCTGCCCAGGTGCAGCGCCACGACCGTCACCACCGGCACCATCGCGTTGCGCAGGACGTGGTGCAGCAGGACCCGGACGGGACCCACGCCCTTGGCCCGCGCGGTCCGCACCCAGTCGCGCCCGGCCACGTCCAGCACCGCCGCGCGGGTCATTCGGAACACCGCCGCCGCCAGCCCGGCCGCGATCGCCGACGCCGGCATCAGCAGCAGCAGCGCGTGCTGCCCTGGGTTGTCGGCCAGCTTCACATAGCCGCCCGCTGCCACCCAGTGCAGCCGCTGCGCGAACAGCAGCACCATCAGCGTGCCGAGCACAAACACCGGGACCGCCAGCGCCAGCCCGGCCAGGGCCGACGCGATGCGGTCGAGCCAGCCGTCGGCCCGCACCGCCGCCAGCGTCCCCAGCGGCACGCCCGTCAGCAGCGCCAGCACGGCCGCCGCGCCGATCAGCTCCAGCGTACGCGGCAGGCGGCGGCTGATGTTGTCCATCACCGGGCTGCCATCTTGGATCGACTGGCCCAGGTTGCCCCGCAACGCCTCGCCCATGTTGCTCACATATTGGGCCAACAGCGGCCGGTCGAGCCCGAGCTGCCCGCGCAACTCCTGCACCGCCCCAGGGTCCGGCGCCATGCCGCCCTGGCTCAGCAGCAGCTCGGCCGGGTCGCCCGGCACCAGCCGAATTGCCAGGAACACCAGCGTCGCGACAATCCAGACCAGCCCAATCGAAACGCCGAGACGACGCGCCGCCCAGGGCAGCACCGGTCAGGCGCCCTGCACGAACTCGGCCCCGTCGAGCGTCAGGCCGGAGAAGAAGCTCAACGCGCCCGGCAGGTTCTGGAAGCCTCTCAAGTCCTTCGTGAAGGCATAGCCCTGTGCGCGCCAGGCGATGCCCACGAAGTTCGCCTCGTCCAGCACGGCCCGGTCCAGCTCGGCGTAGATCGCCCGCCGCTTTTCGGGATCGAACTCGCCCCGTCCGGCGGCGAGCAACCCGTGGACGCGCGGCGTCGGCAGGTTGACGCTGCGGACATACGAGGCGCTCAGCTCGCCATCCACCTGGTTGGCGATGCCATCCGGGTCGTTGCTCTCGGCCGAGGTGCCCATCAGCCCCATCTCATACTGGCCCCGGTTGCCCTGGGCGACGCGCGTGGCCCAGTCCGGCAGGCGCAGTTCGGCCTGGATGCCGACCGCAGCCAGGTTCTGCTGCAGGATTTCGGCCGTGTCCTTGTGCATGCCGTAGGTCGAGGTGGCCAGCAGGCTCGTGCTGAACCCGTTGGGAAACCCGGCCTCCGTCAGCAGCGCCCTGGACTTGGCGGGGTCATAGGCCTGCGCACGGCTGCGCGCCTCGTCGAAGTACGGGCTTCCCTTGGCCAGCGGCAAACCCTCCAGCGGCGCCCCGCGGCCGAAGAACGCCGCCTTGACCACCTCGTCGCGCCTGATCGCGTGGGCGATCGCCTGCCGCACCCGCTTGTCCGCCATCGGCCCAGCCTTGCCGTTGAACACCAAGAACATGTACGGCCCCTCCGTCGTCTGCAGCACCAGGCGAGGGTCCGCCTCGATCGCGGCCATGCTCTGCCATGGCACGTATTCGATCAGGTCGACGTCGCCTGCCTGCAGCGCCGCCACCCGCAGGTTCTCGTCGGCATAGGCGGTGAGCCGGATGGCCTTCAGCTTCGGCAGGCCGGGCTTGTAGTACTTGGCATGCGCCTCCAGCTCGAGCCCCACGCCGCGTTCCGCGTTTTTGAGGACGAACGGCCCGGCGCCCACCGCCTGCGCCCCGCCAGCGTTCGAATCCGGATAGATCATCGGCATGAAGTAGGTCGCCAGCATCAGCGGCACGGTCGCGTTCGGCGCCTTCATCACCAGCTTGACCGTTCGCGCGTCCGGTGTCTCGATCTTGGCGATCTCCTGGCACTGCACCCGCAAGTAGGCGGCGCTCTTCTCGCCAGCGACCTGCTCGAAGTTCCACTTGATCTGCTCTGACGTCACCGGCTCGCCGTTGTGCCAGGTCGCCTCGCGCAGCCGGAACACCCACGTCGCCTCGCCCTCGGCCGCCCAGCTCTCGGCCATTTCCGGCTGCAGGCTGCCGTCGGGCGCGTAGCCGACCAGGCCACGGTTCATCAGCGCCTGCACCGTCCCCGCGGCGGTGCCGGCGTTGGCCCAGGGCGCCAGCGTCGGCGGATAGGCGGACAGGCCGAAGCGCAGCACCCCCGGCGTGCGCGCCGCACGAGCGGGACCGTGCAGCAAGGGCAACGCGGCAGCGCCGGCGATCACGGCGCGGCGGGTGGGATGGGTCATGCTCCGGCCTCCAGGTAGTCGGCTTCAGTGAGCCGTCCCTCACGAATGTCCTGGGTGCGCGCCGCCGGGTCGCGCAGGGCGGCCGGGCCGTAGCCGCCGGCGCCTGGGGTGACGATGGTGACGAGGTCGCCCGGCCGCAGGGTGCCGTTGCCATGGTCGAACGGCACCACGCCGGGGCTGAACAGGAACGCGCCCATGGCGCCCGGCCTGCCGCCCTCCAGCCCCCAAGGGGCCGACCGCAGCCGGGCGCCGTCCAGCCGCAGCCGGCATTCCCGGTCGGCGCGGTACACTCGGCGCAGCGCCATGCCGCCCCGCTGCCGCCCGGCCCCGCCGGAGCCGTCCACCAGCTCGTAGCGCAGAAGGGTCAGTGGGTACTCACCCTCCAGCGCCTCGGCTGGCAGGTTGCTCGTATTGGTCATGTGCACGTGCACGCCGTCCAGCCCGTCCTTGGTGCGCCGCGCGCCGGATCCGCCGCCGATGGTCTCCAGGTACACCCATAGCGCCCCCTGGTCGGTGGCGCCCACGAAGGTTGCCGACACGCAGGCGCCGTTGCACGCGGCAATCACCCGGTCCGGAACCGCGGACGCCAGCGCGCCATGCACCAAGTCCACCACGCGCTGGCAGGCGCCGAGGCGGCCATTCACCGCAGCCGGGCTCACGCAGTTCATCACCGTGCCCTCCGGCGCGGTGACGTGCAGCGGACGGGCCAACCCGGCGTTCGGCAGGATGGTTGGGTCGACCAGCGTCTTCACCGCGTAGTAAACGGTGCTGAGCAGCGCCGTGTAGGTCATGTTCATTCCTGCCCGCACCTGCGGCGGGCTGTCGAAGTGCAGGTGCATCTCATCGCCTTGCACTTTGATGCGGGCGCTGAACCGGAGCTCCCCGTCCACCTCCGGGTTGTCATGCCAGTCCTCGAACGCATAGGTCCCGTCCGGGATGGCGGCGATGCCGGCCCGCATCTTGCGCTCGGCGTAGTCCAGCAAGGCTTCGCTGGCCGCCAGCACGGTCGCGGTGCCGTATTTCCCGCACAGCGCCTGCATGCGCCGCACTCCCAGCCGGTTTGCCGCCATCTGGGCCCGCAGGTCCGAAAGCCGCTCCCGCGGGACCTGGCAGTTCAGCAGGATCAGCTCCTGCACGTCCGCCTGCAGCTCGCCGGCGCGATACAGCCGGATCGGCGGGATGCGCAGCCCTTCCTGGAAAATATGCGCGTGGCCGCGGTCCGCGAAGTCCGCGTGGTGCGCCAGGTTCACCGCCCAGGCGACGATCTCTCCGTTCACGAACACCGGCTCGGCCAGCACGATGTCCGGCAGGTGCGTCCCGCCGCCCTCGTACGCATCATTGCCGACGAACACGTCGCCGGGGCGCATGCCGGCCGCCGGATGGCGCATCAGGACGTGGGCGATGATGCCGATGAAGCTGCCGAGGTGCATGGGGATGTGCTCGGCCTGGCACAGCGTCCGCCCCTGGATGTCGAACAGCGCCGTGGAGCAGTCGCGCCGCTCCTTGATGTTGGTCGAGTAGCTGGCGCGGATCAGCGCTTCGCCCATTTCCTCGACGATGGAGGTGAGCGCGCTGCCGATCACCTCGACCGTGATCGGGTCCACCTGGGCCGGAAAGTCAACCGCTAGGAGCCTGTCGGACTTAAGCCTGTCACGCAACTATCTAAAAGGAATACCGATCTGAGCGCAATTCCACTATGTTTCCAAGCGAACGCGAGACATAATATTCCAAAAAATCCCGATTTTTGCTTAAGTCCGACAGGCTGCTAGGGCATTGCTCATCATCCAGCCTCCAGGATCAGGTTCGAGTAGGGTTCGACCCGGCCGGCCATTCCGGGCAGGATCACAGTCGTCGCGTCCATCTGCTCGACAATAGCCGGGCCGGCAATGCGGTGGCCGGGCAGCAGGCGGTCGCGGTCATAGACCGGGCAGGCGACGAACCCCCCGGCCTCGGGCAGCCACACGTCGCGGCGGCCGGCCATGGCAGCGCTGGCGTCGGCCGGACCCTCCGGCCGCGGCTGGAACGCAGCCTTGGGCACGAGGCCCGCCGCCTCCACGCGGAACGTTACCAGTTGCACCGGATCGCTCTCGGCCACGAAGCCGTATAGCCGCCGGTGCGCGGCGTCGAATGCCTCGGCCAGGGCGTCCAGCGTGGCCGCCGTCACGCGCCCCTCCGGCAAGGGAATCGGCAGTTCGTAGTTCTGCCCGGCGTAGCGCATGTCCACCGTGCGGGTCGTCTGCCGCGCTTCCGGCGGAGTCTGCTCGCCTCCGAACCACGCAGCCGCCTGCGCCAGCAACGTTTCGAAGGCTGCGGCGACCTCCGGTTGCGCCGCGGCCCCGAGCGTCACCAGCTTCGTGCTCGCGAAGTCCGCGCGCAGGTCGGTCAGCAGCAGCCCCATGGCGCACAGGATGCCGGGGTTGCACGGCACCAGGATGCGCGGGATGTCGAGCTCGCGCGCCAGCCGTGCCGCGTGCAGCGGCCCGGCGCCACCGAACGCCACCAACGTGTAGTCGCGCGGGTCGTAGCCGCGCTGCACGCTGATGACACGGATGGCGCGCACCATGTTCGCCGTCACGACCGAGATGATGCCCTGCGCCGTCGCCATCACGTCCAGGCCCAACCTTTCCGCCAGCCGTCCGACCGCGGCGCACGCCAAGTCCTGCCGCACCGCCATTCGGCCGCCCAGCAAATGCGCGGGGTTCAGCGTCTGCAGCACCACGTTCGCGTCGGTCACGGAAGGCTCGGTGCTGCCGCGGCCGTAGCACACCGGGCCCGGATCGGCCCCGGCGCTGCGCGGGCCCACCTTCAGCAAGCCGCCGCTGTCGATGAAAGCTATGCTGCCGCCGCCCGCGCCAACGGTGTGGATGTCGAGCATCGGCGCCTTGATGGGATAGCCGTGCACCACCGCCTCGCTGGCCAGCCGGCACTGGCCGCCCGAAAGCAGCGCCACGTCCGTGCTGGTGCCGCCCATGTCGAACGTGATCAGCTCCGGGATGCCCACCATGGCGGCCAGCGCCTGCGCCGCCACCACCCCCGTGCTCGGCCCCGACAAGATGGTGCGGACCGGCAGCCGCGCCGCCTGCTCGAAGCCGATGACGCCGCCGTTCGACTGGGTCAGGTGCGGCGCGGCGCGCAACCCGCCCTCCTGCAGCCGGGTGCCCAGGCGCCTGATGTAGCGCCGCATCACCGGGCCCAGATAGGCGTTGACCACGGTTGAGCTCATCCGCTCGTACTCGCGGAACTCGGGCGCAACCTCATGCGAGGTCGAGATGAACGCATCCGGCAGCACTTCGGCCACGATCTCCCGCGCACGTTGCTCGTGCGCCGGGCGCAGGAAGGAATACAGGAAACAGATCGCGACCGCCTGCACCTCAGCGTCCCGCAATGCCTCGGCGGCCCGGCGCAGCGCGTCCTCGTCCAGCGCGTGCTCAACCGTGCCGTCGTGCCGCACGCGCTCGGCCACCTCCAGCCGCAGGTCGCGGCTGACGAGCGCCTGCGGCTTGTCGGCCTGCATGTCATACAGGTCTGGCCGTTTCTGCCGCCCTATCTCCAAAAGGTCGCGGAACCCGTCCGTCGTGATTAGCCCGGTGCGGACCCCGCGGAGCTGGATCAGCGCATTGGTCGCCACCGTGGTGCCATGGCCGAAATACCCTACGCTCGCCAAGCTGGCCCCGACACGCCCCATGCTCTCGTCGACGCCCTCGGCGATGCCGCGGCTCGGGTCGTCCGGCGTGGAGGGCACCTTCCAGACCTCAACCCGGCCCGTCGCGTCGTCGAACAGGCAAAGGTCGGTGAAAGTCCCGCCAGAATCCACGCCCAAGCGCCAGGCCATCGTGCCTCCTATGCTGCGGTGCGAGAATGGCGGATTTCGGGATGCGATGAAAGCGTTTGTCACCTAGCTTTTTGGCCCCACGACGAACACGGTCGCCATGGAAACCAGTCCCCAGGCGCCCATGATCCGCGACAGCCAGACGCGGGCGCCGAACCGGTGCAGCGCCACGTTGGGCGCGCGTTTAAACCGCCTGCTGCACGAGGCGCTCTACGGCTGCAGCCGCAACCGCTGCCTAGCCGGCGACCTGCGCCCGCTTTCGGCCCTGCTGGCGCTGGTCGGCAATGCCATCCGGCTGCATGCTGACCGCCGGCGCCGGCAACCTCTGGTAAGGAGATCACGCATGGAGTTCGGCGGCTATCGGTTGGACATCCTGGTCCAGGGCTACCCCGGCAAGACCAGGCGCCACGGCGGCCTAGGCTGGAGCACGGTGGCCCTGCTGCGCGGCCACGGCCGCACGGCGGTGGTGGACACCGGCGGCTTCGGCATGCGCCGCACAATCCTGGAGGCGCTGCACCGGCTCGGCGTCCAGCCCACCGACGTTACCGACCTGCTGCTGACCCACCTGCATTACGACCACATGATCAACTGGCCTCTGTTCGCCGGTGCCCGCATGGTGGTGGGCCGGACGGAGCTGGACTGGGCAATGGGCCTGCCGTTCGGCGACCCTCTGGTGCCGGAGTTGTATGTCCGCGACCTGGCCGCGCATCCGAAGCTGGTCACGGTCGACGAGGGTGCCGAGGTGCTGCCCGGCATCACCGCGCACCTGGTGCCTGGCCACACCCCCGGCCATCTGATGTTCCTGGTGGAGGGCCGCGACACCGAGCCGGACGGCGACCTGTTGCTGATCCAGGATGCCGCCAAGTACCGTGCCGAGCTGCTGCAGCGTGCCGCCGACATGACGTTCGACCCGGCCGTCAGCGCGGCCAGCATCGACCGCATCTGGGACTTCTGGCGGCGTAGGCCTGGTTCTGTCCTGCTGCCCGGCCACGATCAGCCGATGGTGCTGCAGGCCGGCGTTCCTGTCCGCATGGGCCGGCCCGACGCAGCCATCATCGCCATCTTCGGCGCCGACATCGCTGACCGCACGGAATTCGACCTGGCCGGACCGGCCGATGCCGGCTGAGGACGGGCTGGATAAGGCTGCCATCTTCAATGACCATGAGCGGGCTGTTCGCCGTCCCGGCCTCAAGCCTCGACAGCGGGCGCTGGTGCAGTGATCGGCATCCTGCGCCGAGCTTGGGCGGAGTGGCGCTGTTGCGGCGAGCGCAGCCCGTCGCCCATCACCTGCTTGAAGCGCGCCATCGCCGTCTCGGCCCGGACCCGCTTGTTGTAGCCGGAAGATTTTCTGCCAGGCCATGCGTCCATGCTCGGCGATGTCCGGCGAACCCTCGGGTTCGACGTGCTGGAGGCGGCATGTAATCGTCCTGCCAGATTGACACCGCGAACTTGCAAGTCACATCCTCGCCTTGAGTGTGCCCCGGCAAGAAAAGCCGAACAAGGAGCGGTGAATGCCGGCAATTCCTACCTGGGTCGGCGTCGTGGCCGGCCTCCACACCACGCCGCGGGCATTCCTGCCAATGCGCACGCACGACGCCGTCGAGCTCGTGGCCGGCTCGGGGATCGTCGGCGACCGCTACCAGGTCGGCGTCGAGCAGGGCTTCTACTCGGAAAAACCGGAGGAGGGCCGCCAGGTCACGCTGTTCGAGCAGGAGGTCCTCGACGACGTGCTGCGCGACTACAAGATCGAGCTGCTGCCGGAGGAGCACCGCCGCAACGTCACCACGCGCGGCGTGCCGCTGAACCACTTGGTCGGCCGCCGCTTCTGGATCGGCGAGTGCTTGGTCGAGGCGACGCGCCTGTCCATCCCGTGCCGCCATATCGAGGAGATCCTGGGCAAACCGGTGTTCGATCCGCTGGTCCACCGCTCCGGCCTGAACTGCAAGATCCTTCAGGGCGGCACCGTGCGGCTCGGCCAGGCCATCCGGCCGGCCTGAGAGGCCCAGCCATGCCGCGGCATATCGCCCTGCGCGTCCTGGCGGCCTGGCCCGCCGGACCCGGCGTGCGCCGCCTGACCCTGTGCGACCCCGATGGATACGGCCTGCCGCGCGTGAAGCCGGGCGCGCACCTGGACCTGCACGTTCCCGGCGTCGGCCTGCGGGCCTACAGCCTGTGCGGCGACCCGGCGGCCAGCGACCGCTGGGAGGTCGCGGTCAAGCGCGAACAGCCGTCCCGCGGCGGCAGCGCCTGGCTGCACGACGCGCTCGCGGCCGGCGGCGACGTCGCGGCCTCGATGCCGCGTTGCACCTTCCCCATTGCCGAGGCGGCCTCGCGCCATGTGATGGTCGCCGGCGGCATCGGGGTCACGCCCTTCCTCGCCATGGCGCCAGTGCTCGAACGCGCCGGCGCGGACTGGGCGCTGCACCTGCTGCACCGGGGCGGCTCGTTGCCGTGCCCGGACGACCTGGCGCCCTGGCTCGCCGCTGGCCGGGTGACGCTGCACGATACCGTGGCGGGACCGCGCCCGGCCCTGGCGTCGCTGGTCGGCGCCTATGCCCCTGGCGTCCAGGCGTATTGCTGCGGCCCCAGCGGGATGATCGAGGCATTCGCCCAGGCCACCGCGGATTGGCCCAGCGACGCCGCCCGGGTCGAGCATTTCATCCCGCCGGCCCTGGCACCCGACCCTGACGCGCGGCCCTACACCCTGGTCCGTGCCTCGACCGGAGCGGAGGCCATGGTCGCAGCGGGCGGGTCGATGCTGGCCGGGCTGCGGGCGCTTGGCGCCGACGTGGCCTCGTCCTGCGAGGGCGGGGTCTGCGGCGCCTGCGAAGTGCGCTGGTTGGAGGGGGCACCGGTGCATCGCGACCGCGTGCTGCCGGCCTCGCGGCGGGCCACCCATCTGATCAGTTGCGTCGCCGGATGCGCATCCGACCGGCTGGTCGTGGACGCTTGAGTCGCCGCCGGGCCGCTGGCACGTTCCATGCCTGACACGATTCCCTCAAGGAAAGCGGCATGAGCGCAGCGCAGCAGCCAATCGCCTCGCTTCCAAGCGCGACGGATCACCAGATCCGCCGCATCCTGCTCTCCAGCATCCTGGGCACCGCGGTGGAGTGGTACGACTTCCTGATCTATGCGGTCGCCACCACGCTGGTGTTCAACCGCCTGTTCTTCCCGAGCACCGACCCGGCGCTCAGCAGCATCGTCGGCTTCGGCACCTATGGCGTGGGCTTCTTTGCCCGCCCGCTGGGCGCGGCGCTGTTCGGGCACTTTGGCGACCGGATCGGACGCAAGGCCATGCTGGCCACCACGATCGTCATCATGGGAGTTGGCACGTTCATGATCGGCCTGCTGCCGACCTATGCGCAGATCGGCCTGGCCGCCCCGGTACTCCTGGTGGCGCTGCGGTTCTTGCAGGGCATCGGCCTCGGCGGCGAGTGGGGCGGGGCGGTGCTGATGGTCGTCGAGAACGCTGGGCAGCGGCGCCGGGGCCTGCTGGGCGCCATGGTGCAGATGGGCAACCCGATCGGCAACCTTGCAGCAATCGGCGTTTTCGCCCTTGTCGCGCGGATGCCGGAGCAGGACTTCCTCGCTTGGGGCTGGCGCGTGCCCTTCCTGGTCAGCATTCTGTTGGTCGGGGTCGGCCTGTTCATCCGATTGCGCCTGCAGGAAACGCCGGCATTCCGCAGCCTGGCAGCGAGGCAGCAAATCGCCCGCATGCCCATCGCCGAGGTCCTCACGACCCATCGGCGGCCGTTCCTGATCGCGGTCGGGCTGAAAATCTCGGAGATCGCGTGGGCGAGCGTCGCCGGGGTGTTCGTCATCAGCTACGCCACCGGCAAGCTTGGGCTGTCGCGGGCGGGCATCCTGAACGCTCTGCTGCTCGCCTCGTTCGTCGCGCTGTTCACCATCCCGCTGTATGGTTGGCTGTCGGACGCGCTGGGGCGGCGGACAATGTTCTTTTCGAGCTGCTTGTTCTCGGCGCTGTTTGCCTTTCCGCTGTTCTGGCTGCTCGATACGCGGGACATGACGCTGGTGACGCTGGCGATCGTGCTCGGCATCAACTGCGGCCAGATGGTCGGGTTCAGCGTGGGGGCGCCTTGGTACTCGGAGCTGTTCCCGACGCGGCTGCGCTACACCGGGGCGTCGCTCGGGTTCCAGATCGGCGCGGCGCTGAGCGGGGGGCTGACGCCTTTTATCGCTGCTTCGCTGCTGGCTTGGAGCGGTGGGGCGGCGTGGCCGATCGCTGTTTACCTTATTGCGTGCGCGCTGCTTACGGCTTGGGCTACGGCGATGGCGCCGGAAACGGCGCGGCGGCCGATTGGCTAGGTTCTGCTCCCTGCGTTATAAGCGCCCCATGCTGGCACCGGCCGTCGGCACCAGGCCCGTATCTGCCGCTGCAACAATCGCGTGCCACGTGGCGTTCTTAGTGCCGTCTCCATGGGCGTCCTGCCGGGGTCCGGCACGCTGAACGGCGACTTGCCAAGCATTGCCGGAGCGGATTGGCTGGGCAGGCCGATAGCCTTTAGGTTAAGCGAACCCGCTTGATATCCCCTCATAATCTGGCCTTCAGCCAGGAACATTTGCACTGAGTTGGAAGCTTCGCTGGCTTGCGGCGGTCTTGAAACCAGGGTCCAGCGCCGCTTTCTGTATCGCCTGGCAACATCATAAATCGAGCGTGAGTGTTCCGGTTCCGCGATCAGTGCCTATATCTAGGGCAACGTTATGCCGTCGCCGTTCCCGCGCTGACTGAACTTTTGTCCCATAGCGCTGGGACCCACCTTCCACGAAACAGCCGAGGGCCAACAATGTCCGACACCCTGTCCCCAGGAACGCCGCGGCCCATGAGCCTGCACGTAAACGGCCACGACCACCCGCTGGCGCTCGACCCGCGCACCACTCTGCTCGACGCACTCCGCGAGCACCTCGGCCTGACCGGGACCAAAGTCGGCTGCAACCACGGCACCTGCGGCGCCTGCACCGTCCACATCGACGGCCGCCGGCAGCTCGCGTGCCTGACGCTCGCCGCCGCGGCGGAGGGGCGCGACATCCGCACGATCGAGGGCCTGACCGGCGCGGACGGGGCGTTGCACCCGATGCAGGCTGCCTTCGTGGCGCACGACGCCTTGCAATGCGGCTACTGCACGCCGGGCCAGATCATGTCCGCGGTCGCCTGCGTCGCCGAGGGCCACACCAAAAGCGACGCCGAAATCCGCGAGTACATGAGCGGCAACCTGTGCCGCTGCGGCGCGTACCCCAACATCGTCGCCGCCGTGCGCGACGTCGCCCAGCAAAAGGCCGCCTGACATGCAGCCCTTCACCTACGCCCGCCCGGCCTCGCTCAATGAGGCGTTCCACCTCGCGCAGCACCCCGGCGCGGCCCTGCTCGCCGGCGGCACCACCATGGTCGACCTGATGCGCGGCGACCTCGCCGCCCCTTCCAGCATCGTCGACATCGGCCACCTGGCGGAGCTTGCCGCCTTCGACACCTCCGGCCCCGTGTTGCGCTTCGGCGCGCTGGCCCGCATGGCCGACGTCGCCGAGGACGCCACCCTGCTGCGCGACTACCCCGCCCTGGCCGAAAGCCTCCAGCTCGCCGCCTCGCAGCAACTGCGCAACGCCGCCACCGTCGGCGGCAACCTATTGCAGCGCACCCGCTGCGCCTACTTCCGCGACGGCGTGTCCGCCTGCAACAAGCGCGTGCCCGGCAGCGGGTGCAGCGCGCTCGACGGCACCACCCGCGACATGGCGCTGTTCGGCGGCTCCGACAAATGCATCGCCACCTACCCCGGCGACTGGGGCAACGCGCTGGCGGCGTTCGACACCTCCGTCGAGGTCCGCTCCGCCGCCGGCGCCCGCACCATCCCGTTCGCCGACCTGCACGTCAGCTACGGCGAGGACCCGGCTGCCGAGACCACCTTGCGCCAGGGCGAGATCATCACCGCCATCCTCGTGCAGGCGACCCCGGCCGGACGCCGCTCGACGTACCTGAAGGTGCGCGACCGGCAGAGCTACGCCTACGCCGTGGTTTCCGCCACCGTGGCGCTGGAGATGGACGGCGACACCGTGCGGAACGCCCGCGTTTCGCTTGGCGGAGTGTCCACCAAACCCAAGCGCTCGCACGCGGCCGAGGCGGCGCTGGCCGGCGTGACCCTAAACGAGCAGGCCGCGCTCGCCGCCGGCCACGCCGGGTTCGCGGACGCCGCGCCGCTCGCCGAGAACGGCTTCAAGATTGAACTGGGCGCCCGCGCGGTCGCACGCGCGGCGCTCGTCGCCAGCAAGAGGAACTAACCATGGACGGCAGCATCGGCGCTCCCACCACCCGTCGCGACGCATCCGCCAAGGCCACCGGCGCCGCCCGCTACGCCGCGGATTTCGGCCATGCCGGCACCGCCTACGCGGCATTGACCCTGAGCACGGTCGCGCGCGGCCGTATCACCCGCGTTGACAGTGCCGCCGCCGAGGCGGTGCCCGGCGTGCAGATGGTGCTCACCCACCGCGACATGAACCAGGGCCTCGGCGCCGAGACGTTCATCATGAAGGGCGGTCACATGCAGTCCTCCTTCATGCCGCTCACCTCGGACGAGGTCCACTACTCCGGGCAGATCGTCGGCCTCGTGGTCGCCGACACGACGGAGGCGGCGGAGCAGGCGGCGCGCGCGCTCAACATCGAGTATGCGGCCCAGCACGCCTCCGCCGCCATGGACGACCCGGACCGCACCGTCCAAACCGAGCCGAAGCCGGAAATAACCGTTGGCGACGCGGACGCGGCCATGGCCCGGGCGCCGGTGAAGGTCGACCACGAGTACACGACCCCGGCGCAGCACCACAACCCGATGGAGCTGTACGCCACAACCGCGAGCTGGAACGACGGCAAGCTCACCATAGAGTCGCCCAGCCAGTGGGTGATCGGCCAGCGCGCCGCGCTCGCAACCATCTTCGGCCTGTCGCCCGAGGACGTGCATGTGATCTCGCCCTATATCGGCGGCGCGTTCGGATGCAAGGCGACGCTGCTGCCGCATACCGTGCTGGTGGCGACCGCCGCACGCCGGCTCGGCCGCCCGGTCAAGCTGGTGGTGCCGCGCGACGCGATGTTCACCGTCGGCTCGTTCCGCCCCGCGGCCCGCAACCGCATCGCACTCGGGGCCGAGCGCGACGGCACCATGGTGGCGATGGTCCACGAGGCCGTCGGGCAGACCGCAGCCATCGACCATATCGCCTTCCCCGGCACCAACGTCACTTCGCGGATGTACGACATCCCGAACATAAAGACGTCCGAGTCGACCGTCGCGACCGACGTGAACACCCCTGGCTTCCAGCGTGCCCCGGCCGAGGCGTCGTCGTTCTTCGCGTATGAGAGCGCCGTCGACGAGCTTGCCGTCGCGTTGAACATGGACCCGATCGAGCTGCGGCTGAAGAACGAGCCGAAGGTCGACCCGGTGAAGGGCCTGCCCTGGAGCAGCCGCTCGCTGGTGCAGTGCTACCACCGCGGCGCCGAGCTGTTCGGCTGGGACAAGCGCACGCCGGGCGTCGGCTCGATGAGGACCGACGACGGCGCGCTGATCGGCTACGGCTGCGCCACCGCCACCTATCCGTCGGCCATGGTGCCGGCCGCCGCCCATGTCGCGCTCACGGCCGATGGGCTGTTGCGGGTGCGGACCTCCGCGCACGATGTCGGCACCGGCGCGTACACCATATTGGGCCAGGTCGCGGCCGACGTGCTGGGCGTGGCCGACGAGCAAGTCCGGGTGGAGCTGGGTGACAGCAACCTGCCGTCCGGCCCCATGTCCGGCGGCTCGGTCACGACCGGATCGGCTGGGTCCGCCGTTCACATGGCGGCCATGGCGCTGCGCGAGAAGCTGCTGGCGGTCGCGACCGCCGGGACGGGGCCGTTCGCCGGGCGCGACCCGGCCGCGTTGCAGTTCGCCGGCGGCCATGTCGTGGGCGCCGACGGTGCGGCGCACAGCCTGGCCGATGTCCTCAAGGCGTCTCCCGCCGGCTCGCTGGAGGCCGGCGCGGAGTGGAAGCCCGACACGATGGACGCCGGCAAGATGCAGTACGGCCTGCTCGGCGGCTTCGCGATCGAGGGGCCGGTCACTGCGACCCACGCGATCTACTCGTTTGGGGCGCAGTTCGCCGAGGTGCGGATCGACCCGTTGCTGCGCACCATCCGCGTCGCCCGCATGGTCGGCGCGTTCGCGTGCGGCCGTATCATCAACCCGCGCACGGCGCGCAGCAACCTGGCGGGCGGCATGGTCTGGGGCGCCAGCTTCGCCCTGCTGGAGGAGACCAAGGTGGACCGGCCGCGGGCGCGCTTCGCGAACCAGGACCTCGCCGGCTACCACATCTCGTCGTGCGCCGACATCGGCGACGTCACGGTGGAGATGGTCGACGAGACCGATACGGTGGTGAACGCGATTGGCGCCAAAGCGGTGGGCGAGATCGGCATTGTCGGCATGCCGGCCGCGATCGCCAACGCCGTCTATCACGCCACCGGCATCCGTGTGCGCAAGACACCGATCTTGATCGAAGACCTGCTGGGCTGACGCTGCCGGGCGTTCTGCCCAACCCGAATCCGTCCGGTGCGCTGCCATGCTCGCCGGACGGGTTCATCTGACGATGTTGGTCGGTGCTTCGAGACCTGCCCCGTACCGCCCCGGCCGCGCCCCTACTCTGGAGTGCCCACTGTCACCTCGATGTCCCGCTTGCCCGTGTCGCGGAAACTGAGGCTGCACGCGAACGTCTCGCCAGCGGCCAGGGCACAGACCGTTTGCAGCAGCATCACATGGTAGCCGTCCGCATCAAGCCGGGTGACGCCATTCGCCGCAACCGGGATCGACTTCACCGCCCGCATCGAGGGGAAGCCCTCGCCGTGATCAACGAAGTGCTGCTCCGTGAAGTTCGCGGCCGTGCAGCGGGACCGGAGCAAGGCATCGACCGCCCCGGCATTGCTGATCGTCATGAACAGCGGCGTGTCCACCCCGCGCGCCGCAGCCGGCGTCCAGGCTTGCGACACGCTGATGGCGCTCTCGCCGGCATCGGCTGGGCTCGCGGCCATGCCGTAGGCGTCCAATGCGGCAGCCAGCGCCAATGCCATGCATAGACGCTGCCCGGTTAAATAGCGCAACGACCTACTCCTTGCCTGCCTTCACGTCCACCTTCACCAGGGACACGGTAAAGGTCGTCCCGCTCGTGAACCCGGCCAAGCTGCGCCGCTTGTCGCGATACAGTTCCCGGTCCACCACCAGACGGCGCGTATCGACCGTCTTCTCGCAGTGCTCGCGCAGGAACATTCCGCCTACCGGCTCCTCGTTCTCGGACGGCTTGGCCTCGCTGCAGGCCCAGCCGGTCGCGCCGTACCGGGCCATCACCTGCTCGCCGAACCGGTAGCCTTTTTTGTGCTGGAACAGCCGGACCGCCGGATCGGTCTGCATGCGGATCGCCTCGACCGTGCCGTCCTGTCCCAGCAGCAGCGACAGCCGCATTGGCTGCCCGGCCACCTTCGTCTCGTTCTCGCCGCCGTCGTCATAGCGGAAGCTGACCTCACGCCGCCCCGCGTCGTCGGCGGGACAGTCGCGGTAGCCGGCCCAACCGTTGAGCACTGCCCCGCTAGGCTTGGCCGCACAGGCAAAGCCGGTGTAGCCCTGTGGCGGCAGGGCGGAAAATGGCATCCCGACACTGAACTCCCGCAGGTCGGTCTCTGCGGCCTGCGCCCGCGCTATGCCGGCAGCAAGCAGCCCAACGGCCAGCGACGCTGCCCATACATGTTTCACAGAGCACCCTCCTGCACCGCTCCGCACGGCATCAACGCGCCGTGGTGGTTGGCGTCGGCAGGGGGTGGCGCGACCCACTGCCCCCCTCCACCTTCGGCCGGTAGACGTCGCAAACCCGCGACGCATCGCCAAAAAAAGCGACGCAATCCCCGAGCGTCGGTTCCCCATGGCCCTTGATGGCGGCGGTGACGTAGTCCGCCACCTCGTCGATCTCGTCCGGATGCAGGGCCACGTTGGCGCCGGGCGGCATCATGTCCTTCACGTCGCTGGCTTTCAGGCCGTAGCATGACCCGTCCTGATACGGGTCCGGGGTGAAATGCGGCATGCCGGTGCCGGGCCGGCCGCAGGTGACGATCTCAATGATCTGCTCGCGCGACAGCTCGGTGGCCCGCAGCGAGAGCGCCGCGCCGCCGTAGCCGCCGCCGCCGACGCCGCTCCATTTGTGGCAGCCGACGCAGTTCGCCCGCTCGTAGACCTGTTTGCCGCCATCCGAGCGTTCGCGCCCGGCGTCGGTTTGTGCGCCGGCCAGCCCGGCCAGCAACGTGCAGCCCATAGCCGCGCCGATCAGTGTTCTCAGCATCATCCAGTGTTCCGTATGCGTTGGTCCATCTTGGCAGGCGGCCCCGGCCGGAACGCCGGGGCCGCCGGTGTCGCGGGCCCTAGAGGGCGAAGACGTACAAGGTCGAGCCGGGCTGAATGGATTTCAGGTTCGGCGTGGAGTCGATGAACCACTTGTCCCAGGCACCGCCCATGCCGACCAGGATGGCGACGTACTGCTTGCCGTCCGAGGTGAACGTCATCGGCGGCGCGTTCACCCCTGCCCCGGTGCTGAACGACCACAGCTTCTGCAGGGTCGCGGCGTTCAGCGCGAACACCTCGCCGTCCGGCTGCCCGGCGAACACCAGGTCCGGCGTCGCCAGGATGCCGCCCAGCATCGGGAACGGCGTCTCGAACTTGCCGGTCTCCTTGCCGGTCGTCACGTCGATCGCGGTCACGCTGCCGGTGATCACGTCGGCGGCACTTGGCCCGCCGCCGGTGAACCAGTCGCGCGGCTTGTTCTGCCCCGGCTCGGCCTTGAAGGTGATCTTGTTGCAGCTCTCAATCACCGGGATGTACCAGGTGTGCAGGCCGGGGTTATAGGCCGTGGGAGGCCAGTTCTTGCCGCCCATGTTGCCGGGGCAGATCGTCGTGGGGGAGTTCTCCGCGGTCGGCGTGACGGCGACGTTGTAGACCTGCACCTGCTTCGACGGGTCATACTCCCGCGGCTTGCCCGTCTCCGGGTCCAGCCCGCCCGACCAGGTCATCCGCTTGACGAACGGCAGTCCCCAGGCGAACTGCCCGTTGGTGCGGTCCACGGCATAGGCGTAGCCGTTGCGATCCGCCTCCAGCGCCAGCTTCTGCGTGCCCCCGCCCTTGCCCGGCACATCCACCAGCACGTTCTCCGCCACGCTGTCGTAGTCGAACGGGTCGTTCGGCGTGTGCTGGAAGTGCCACTTCATCTTGCCGGTGTCGGCGTCGAGCGCCAGCGTGCTGTCGCTATACAAGTTGTCGCCGGGGCGGTAGCGCGAATCCCAGTCCGGCCCAGGGTTGCCGGTGCCCCAATACAGGGTGTTGCTGGCCGGGTCGTAGCTGCCAGTGACCCAGGTCGGAGCGCCGCCGGACGCCGCCGCGTTGTTGGCGCCGCCCCAGGTGTTCGCGCCCGCCTCGCCCGCGGCCGGGATGGTGTGGGTGCGCCAAAGCTCTTTTTGCGTGGTGAGGTCGGTCGCCGCGATCCAGCCGCGGATGCCGAACTCGCCGCCCGCCACGCCGGTGATGGCCATGTTCTTCACCACGAGCGGAGCGCCCGTGACTGCCTCGCCCTTGTCGGGGTCGGCCACTTGGCGCTGCCAGGCCACCTGGCCCGTCTGCTTGTCGGTCGCGACCAGCCGGCCGTCGAGCGTATGGGAGATCACCAGCTTGTCCCACAGCGCCACGCCGCGGTTGTCCACCCCGCAGCACGCGACGGCGCCGGCCCAGTCGTGGTCGGTCTTAGGGTCCATTTTCCAGACCAGGGCGCCCTTGCCGCCGTGCGTGTCGATCTTGTAGACCGAGCCCCAGCCGTCGGTGACATAAAGGAAGCCGTTCTCGGCGATCGGCGTGCCCTCCAGCCCGCCATGCGTCCAGATGCCGCCGCCCTCCACGCCGCCGAGCTGCACCGTCCAGGCGACGTGCAGGTTCTTGACGTTGTCCTTGTTGATCTGGCTCAGGTCGGAGAAGCGGTGCGCCGAGAAGTCCTTGTGGTGCAGCAGCCAGTTGCCCGACTCCGTGTCGGCGTTGACAAGGCGGTCCTGGGTGACTTCGTCCGCCGACCAGCCCGGAGTCGCCCATGACCCGGCGGCGACAGCCACGCCGGCCAGCAAGGCCAACCTGATGCCCGGCCGCGATTTCCCGTTCTGCATGCTGTTCCCCTCCTGAGACCCGTCGCCTCGTTGGGCGACCCCACCAACTACACGCAAAACCTTGCAGCAAAGCAAGCAGCGCTTGGCGGGCAACGAATAATTGACGCTGGGAGAACGAGTGCTTCTTAAATAAGGCAATGCTATAAATTAAAGCAAGCCTGAACTGGCTAATCCAGAGTAGGTCAGAGCGGCCGGGAATACATGACCTTGATCATCTTCTTTCAATCCGCGAGTTTTTCCAGTCGCGAGTTTCGGGACTCCGCAGTTGGCTGCATAGGGCGCTGGGCACGCTACCGCTAAGGCGCCGCCTAAATTGTCGGCGGCACTCTGATCAGGGTGGCCGACCTGTGGCGTGCCGATTACCGCCCCGCGCTGTATGCTTGGGAAAGGCTTTATTCAGCCGTTCCAAGCCGCCGCGGAAGGCGGCGCGACGCTGCGCACGAGTTCGATCAGCTTGCCGAGCCTGAATGGCTTGGCCAAGCACGTTTCGCGCGGGTCAGGGGCGCGGCCCTCCATCTGGTCGAGCCGGCCGCTGGCGAAGATGATATTGAGCTCCGGCCAGCGTGCATGCAGCCAGTCGGCGAGCTCGATACCGCTCCGCCCCTTGCCGAGATCGATATCCGTCACTACGAGTTGCGGGGCCGGAGAGCTAACCAGACGTTGCATTGCGTCCTCAGCAGTCGCGGCTTCAACCACCTCGTATCCGTGCTCTTGCAGGTACTCGACTGCCACATCTCGGATGATGGCGTCGTCTTCGACAAAGAAAAGTTGCATCTCATACACCTGCATAGACTCACAGTTGTCCATACTCAGGTGTTTTGCTAGCGGATGCGCGCCTTTGTTGTTCTACTCATGACATCACGAAGCCGTGTCGTCAATATTTTGCGATTGAAATCGATGCGCTCTCAATATATGACACGAATATGCCCTATCAGATGCCTGGCGATGCTGCCCGCAAAGGAAAGCCCCTACGCTATAGAGCAGTGGGGCTTAACGTTTCGTCGTTAACGGCGCACAAAACGCTGCATGAGGAGTTGCAGACCGGCCGTGCTGCGCTGGCCGAACACGAAGACCGGCTCTGCTCCGTTTTGGCGAGCGCCACCAATGAGGCGATCCTCACCCTGGACAGCCAAGGATGCGTGACAAGCTGGAACTCCGGCGCCGAGCGCATCCTGGGCTGGACCGAGGCGGACGCCCTCGGCCTTGACGGCGCCGTGCTCTACACGGCAGCGGAGCGCGAGGCCGGCGTGCCCGCGGCCGAGTTGCAGGCCGCAGCGACCAAAGGCCACCTGGACAGCGAGCGTTGGATGCAGCGCCGGGACGGCACCCGTTTCTGGGCGACGCAGACGCTGACGCCGCTGCTCGGCAAGGCCGGCAAGCAGCATGGTTTCCTCAAGATCATGCGCGACCGCACCGGGCGGCACTTGGCTGAGACGGCCTTGGCCCGGAGCGAGGCGCGGCTGCGGCAACTGAACGAGACCCTTGAGGCCGAAGTCACGCAGCGCACCAAGGAGCGCGACCACACCTGGCAACTCAGCCAGGACCTGCTGGTGGTTCTCCGCCCCGACGCCACGCTGGCGGCGGTCAACCCG
>JAABUP010002588.1_pt1 | contig 34525 bp, 50 predicted proteins | sample 5559201 | NCBI WGS metagenome assembly JAABUP01 (sample SAMN10711887, study PRJNA513373) | rock metagenome | isolation source: Antarctica rocks | place: Antarctica
TGTCGTATTAGTAGGCCTTATAGGGATGCACAAGACAGGCTGCTCTGGAGAGACAAGACTTGTCCTGCACGTACCTAGCTCATCATGAGCTGGAAAGCGTTTTAATTATTATTATTATTATTATTATTATTATTATTATTATTATTAAAAGTCAAAGTTGACAGCAGGTTTTAGAGCACATGATTAAGGGGGAGGCTATAGCGTCATGTACAATTTGTCCACTTGCTGAGTGAAACACTGCACATCTGCTGTGTCTGTGAGATACCACTTGAACATGAGCATGCTGTGCAGCCATACCGAGCTGCAGCAAGTGTGCAACACTTGGATTCCGAAGAAACTTCCACAAGCACAGCAGGCTGGAGTGGTCAGCTGCAAAATGACGGTAGGTTCACGAGTGCAAAATTCAGCGCACTGAGCGGGCAAACTCGTGCACCTGGCCTGCTTGGAAAAATTCGATGATGCAGTGAATCCTTTGAAACCGCCCTTGCGATCACGCCGAGGGCCCTTCGGCTATTTGGAGTTTTACGCTTTGACCCAGCAGCAGCTTTTGCTGCTTTGCTGCAGCATGTGCCGCACGCCCAAAGGCAGGACAATCAAGACTCACATAATCTGCGCCTCTCTACGCCACCCCACACGGCTTACGATTTGAGTATTCGCCGGCGTGTTCACAACGAAAGCTTCCTCTTGATCACAACCACAGCCTGTTGCAGGCACTCACCGCCGCACTCATGACTTGTGGCATGTACAGCCTGCATCAGCTCGATGCAACTGTGTCAGCAGGTCATCTGGCCCGCAAGAAGCCCATATTTCCTCTTAGCTGCCGCTCTCCTTCCAGACAGGTTGCTCACTTGCACAGCTTCTGCAGCAGCAGCACAGTCTCAATGTCCTGACAGCAACAACCCAGTGTGTACCTTGCAGGCCAACCTCAAGGCCTTGAGTGATCAGCAATGGCTGCATCAAGCTCGTATGCTGGGCAAGTACTGGCGCTGCACTTCCTGCTCTGCTTCTGGCAAGGCTGTCCCATCCACACACTCTCCTGATGAAGACGGTGACGAAAGTGAGAGTGACGACAGTGAGGATGAGTATGAGACTGACGACGAAGACGAAGTACAGTCAAGCAAATCCATTGGCCCTCCTGTCCGAAAACTCATGCAAGCCATGGCCATGCCAAAGAGGGCAAAGGCAACGAAGCAGGCTGGTTTGGTTGATATTGGTGTAGCCCAGGCACCAGTCAGCACAGCTGTTAGAAGATCTGAAAGTCGACGAGCTGCAGGGGTCACTGCTAAATCACTTGCTGACCCAGGCGCACCAGCTTACAAGGGCACGGGGGACTATGACAGGCGCCTCAAGGAAGCAGGTAGTTCACCATTCTGCTCATGTGAGCTGTATGAATGAGGCTAGGGCAGTATTCCTGCTGTCCGAATGTTTGTACAGTGAGACTTTTCCTGTGGCAGGAAGCAGCGCCTGAGCTCCTAGCTTGCTGCAACATAGCTGTTGCACTGGCTGATGTGGCCTCAGGTGGGAGGTAGAGGCAACCTAACCAGCCCAAGCATGACAGCAGATTGCATGTTAGATGACACGGCGATCAACGAGAAACTGAAGGAGTGCTGTACTGCCAAAGCTAGCGCCATTGCACTTGTCTGTACAGGTATTAGGACAGGTGATATTGTGCACTATGAGGACACTGACAAAGGGAGAGAGGTCTTGCGGAAGACAGCCGCCTTTTGGGAGAGGGAGGACAAGCTTGATGAAGCTGCACAGGCCCTTGACACAGCCTATTACTCAGGTACTCTGGCTATTGTGTCAAGACAAGATACGCCAATCCGCAAACGACAGGCAGACACTATGCATTCATCAACTGTGTCGCGGCAAGCTTATGTCTGCACTGCAACCTGAACTCGTTCTTGCATGCATGTCCTGTTTGATCATCAGCTAGGCAACATTCTACACATGCCTTGAGATTAGTGCAGTGTTGAGTGGTGGTTTAGGGTCACCTTTTGCCCCAAACAACGAGGACACATACTCGTAGTTTAGGCCGCTGTGATGGCAATCAATGCACACGTGGTGACACATATATTATCTCGGCCTGTATTTCATCAAAGCCTGGCAGGCAACAGCTTGCTAGTCTGCTTGCTGACGTTTGTTGTCAGGCAATGCCTCAAAGCCTTTATGGCTATGGTTCATGTGTTCCCAACAAGCAGCCCCTATGCTCACTGTTCATGCGCAGTCCAAATCTGTATCAAGCTACAGCAAGATGCTTTTGCACAATGGAAGCCAAACTGACAGGCTGCATTTGATGAGTGATGTTGCTGTTACACAACAGGCAGCAACCAGCGCCCCCCGGAGGTGCTTCATGCCCCGTTTGGCCACATTGTAGGGTTGGTTGGGGATGAGGGTGAATCTGTACATTTGTACTAAACATACATCTTTCACCAATCTGGATGAATGTCAGGCTACAGCAAGATGGTTCTGTACACATGCAGGCAGGCGATCCTCTTCACCTGCTCTTCCGGCAGAGGATGTAGATGAGACGGGTAGAAAAGGCAGCAAAAGTGAGATGCAAGACCTTGAGGATCGGCTCATGCACGGCTTCACTCCAGACTTTCCATGGGCTGCTTTTAAGGCTGCAGCCAAGAAGCTCAAGGTGAGCACTTGCATGGGTCTACCACTTTCTTGTCCCCGTTGCATTCTCGTATTTGTGAAGTTTTGACACTGATGTCTAAGGATAGTCTTTGCAGAGGTGATAGCAATCCATTGCCATGGTGTCTCTCCCAACCCCCACCCACCCCGGTTGCCAACCCCCTCCCTACCTGTGTGAGCATGACAGTCTCCTAGTGCTGCTGACTCCACTTGTCTGCTGATGACTCATACCCGGTGATTGCAATGGCTGCAAAGTTGTCATGTTTCATGGTGGTCAGATACAGCAGAACTGAAACATTACTACTCAACATTGTTGAAACGCACCAAAGCATGACATTGTCTGATGTGAATGTTTGCTTTGCTGCAGGACCGGTTAGAGCCTGCAGTCATCATGGAAGATGATGAAGCCAAGACAGCCATACAGCAGCTGTACAGCAAGTGAGCGTCATTTGCTATCACCACTGTTGGTCTGGTGTAGCTGCAGCTTTGAGCAGCGACCCTGACACAAATGTTCTGATCTGTGCTGTGGTGACCGCTTACTGTCTATGTTTGCTGTCCACTGCAGCAGCTGTTCTGTTGTGTAGCTGCGTGGGACTCACGCTCACATTACAAGGTCTGCTTCAAGCCGTATGCTGTGTTCTTTCAATCGCTTCTTCCGTTTTCTATGGCACAGCAACACATGGTAAAAGCTCAAGTAACAGCATTCACTGTGGCTAATCCAGCTGGGTGGTCATCACATGTGCATGCTTCATGCCTTGGAATATACTTCATTCACCCTACAGAACACCACATCATATTCTGTCGCCAAAACTGGTTAAAGGCTATGCTCTGCTCCGCTTGGACTGGTGCTCAATGGCTCAGTAATTATTGCAGGGCCAAGGTGTCTGAACTAGCTAAATCTGGACTCATCCTGGTCGACTTGAGAGCCACCATTATTGGTGAACTGTATGGAGATGCCGTCTGGAGGTTTTCCCAATTGCCCCGCCCTGCTCGTCAGGCCCCTTCAGCTGCGGCGCAGCTGCCCCTGCAAGCAAGCACAAAGGGCAACCAGGGTAGGCATGAAAACCTGGGACCAGCTCGAAACCATTTGTTCTGTCTTTGTTGTGTTGTGACATGCTGTGGAGTCCTGCAGCAGCGGCCACCGCAGTCTACCATGGACATAGGCATAGTTTGTGCAGCATAAATTGTGAAATCTGACATCATCATAGTTTTACTTGGTGCGTGTTGCCATGTTGTCGTGTAGCCATACAACCCCAGTGATAAAGTTGTAATGTCCGTGATGCCTATAATGGGGTCTGCAATTTCGACAACAGACTTATCCTTGTAGTGTAATTGGCTCTGAATTCTGCATGATGCAGAGTCTGTTGCAGTCTTCCATAGAAGCTCTAAAAGCCTTGATGTTCCATCAAGGCTTTGATGCAAAATGATGCAGGGACTGTTGCAGCCTTCCGTCAAGGCAGACAAGTGGTTCAAGGCTCTGGCCCTTTGGCAGCCCAGGGAGGTGCCATGCGCCAACAGCAGCAGCATAGCAACAGCAAGGGAGGTTTGCGCCAAGTTGGCACAGCTGGCAGCAAAGCGGCAGTCCCTCCTGCAGAGCTGCCATATCATCGCTTCAAAAGTGGGGAAAGCGTCCTGGTTTCCAACTTTGAGGGACAGGAGGTGCGATCTTGATACAGTGGTTCCTCAAAGCATACAGGCTTTGCCCTTCCAATGGCCTGGCTGACCCATTGAACCCTTGCCTATCCCCCCCTTCCACCTAAGATGGTCTCTCCCCCCCAAAGCCCACCCCCCAGCATGCCCCGTCCAGTCTGACCCTTCTTTTTGCCCTCTTGTGCCTCCTTTACTTCAGCAGCCGCTATCATGCAGCCGTCTCTGCTCTAATAATCAATTACTTGTATTTATTTCATCGTAATTAGTGATTTATCAACTATATAATGATCGTAAATTTGCTCTACCAGGATCATACCGCCTTCCTGGTTTTCATCTTGGCAACCTCTGGCGCAGGATGTAACCACCTTCACTGGCACCATGCTGGAGGTGAAGAAGACTCATGTCCTGGTTGTGCTGGACCTAGCACAAACTGCAGCCCTTGAACACTTCATCAAAGGTGCTGCTGGCCATTGCCATGCATTCAAGGCTTGCATGCATTGAGATTAAACAATAATACGTATACACATAATGCTTGATGCATTGAGGCGTTACACAGTGGTGCATGGGCAGGAAGTGATGGCAATGCAACATCTCTTGCAACGCAATGTATGCCTTGTGCTGGTTACACTTCTTCTAATGTAGTCACTAATTGCATGTCCACGCACAGCCTTGAGATTAGCTTTGTGGCGACAGAGGGTACACTTTGTGACGAGATGTTTGCATCAATGCAACATGGTGTCGTTCTCTGTAAGTCACACAACAATCTTCACATTGCTATGTATGGCAATGAAAGCGTAGTGCACCGTACTGCATAAGGAGGTTCAGGGAGTGCTGCAAGCTCATGCTTGCACCCTAAGTCAGGAGAGCATCAGACCTGTACCCATTCACATTGCAATGTGTCCATGTCCTCATTAGACAACACTATGTCAATGGAGCCAGCGTGAATTGTTGAGTTGAACCAACCATTGGATAGTCCCTCTTTTGCTGTCAGTGCTGTGGAAAAGAAGGCTTTCATGCCGTCTTGTCTGTGTGGCTGAATGAAAGTTTGTGGTCTGCAGAACAGGGCAAGGTGCCCAGTTTCAGGTTGGACAAACAGGCTCTGGAAGCGACCACAACTCGTCAACTCCAGGTGAAGGCTGGCCATGTTGTTAGGGTTCAAGGTTCAGGTTTAGGGTTTGAACCCTCAAGATAGACTTGTCAACCTCAGGTGAAGGCTTGCCATGCTGTAAGGGTTTAAGGTTTTGGGCTCTAAGTATAGACACAACAACTCCAGGCGAAGGCTTGCCATGCTTTCCAAAGTCGACCCACCGACACAAAAAAATGCGATCTTTGAGTTCATGACTCACAAGCGTTGGGCGTGCAACTGCTCATACCTAATGTGTGCATCCTGAAAGGAAATTTGTTTGCCACGCTTGTGAGATGTAAACAAGGGACATGTATGAGACGTGCTTTGCTGAAAAGCAGGCCCCCAGCGCTGCCTCAAGTGAATGTCTACTCAATGAGACAATAGCAGGTTCTGAGCGGTGTGTTGTTACGCACAGGCGCTTGACAGAGTCAGTCAGTTCCGCAGCATTAATGAAGCGGTCGTGATGGGCATTGGTCAGCGCTCCTTACAAGATCTGCAGATTCAGTTCACGGGCGAGCTGCAAGTGAAGCTAATTCTGACAGGCTTAGGGTCCAATATAGCTGACCTGGCTACATCACCTCCTATTTGGGCCACCGGTGGATCAAGGTCAGTCCTCTTCTGCGTTGCAACATCATGCAAGTTGCATTGTTCCCATTTGGCGTTGCTTTTGGGTCATGCAGACATCAAGCATGACCCAGCATTGCCGTTGTGTCAGTGAACAACTTCTCCTTTGAATATCATGATTTGTACTAGTATTCATAGGCTTGGGGTCCCCACAGCTGACCCACCCGAGTTGCTTCCTATTTGGCAATGCAGTTGGCAGCTCCAGTGTGATTGTCACTTAATGCCATGTGAACATGCCTGGGGTTTTCCTTTGATATTTATTATCATCATTATCTGCGATTTTTGCTCATTTTTTAGCATCTGTAACTCATCCTTGAAAAGCAGCAGCGCACAGCAAAGGTCAAAGTTCATGCCATACTGCAAATTGTGTTTCATACTGGGTTTGGCCGCTCAAAGTTGCTGTCGATGGTCCCAGCTGGCAGCCCTTATCTGTGTTTCTTGATTCTTCCATGGCATATTTATAGCACTTGCTATAAGTGTGCTGGACAACACACTTGACACAGCTCTGTTGCAAGAATGCTGTGTGCAATGTTTGCTGCTACTGTACTGATGCATGCAGCACCTGGGCAACAGCGTCTACTCCCACACCTGACTCTTGTGGGTTATTGTGAATGCGTGAAACTCACTTGGATATATTCGCTGGCTTACTCGCTCACTCATGCATTTATGCAGTCACCTATTCACCCATACACTTACTATTTCATTTAGCACCTTACAGTCTGGGGTGTGGAGCCAGTTGTGACTCATCAGACATCCTGGCTTGAAAGCACAGGTGTATGTGGTGTGCAACAAAACCAAGTTGGTGGGAATTCTGCTCAAAAAAGAGCCTAAGGTCCCGTTGTTGGTAGTTTGGGCCAAATAATGAGAAATGCTGACCTCTAATAATGCTGTAAAAACACTACAACATTGCTCGCTCACTCACTCACTCACTCACTCACTCACTCACTCACTCACTCACTCACTCGCTCGCTCACTCACTGAGTAACCCACTCACCTATTACATTCATATGCACACTCACTCACTTCTCCGGTGTACAGGCCAGCTGCTGGACAGGCATGGCGCAATGAGGCAGGAGCGTACATCCGGTCCTTTGAGAATCTGAATAGGAGTCAACAGGAGGCTGTTGCAAAGGCCATCTTGAGGAGATTCACCTTGTGGCAGGTCAGCTGCCAGAGCAATAAGAAATTTTTGGAGGTTCTGTTGATAATCGGTCATATTATCTTTTTGACATCTTTTGTTTTCTACAATGACTGTTCTAACACTGAGAAGGTTCACCTTGCGCCAGGTCAGCTGGCAATGCAAACATGTTATTGCATAGTGGCCTTCATGCAACTGCTCATCAAACAGCCTGCAAAGCATCTTGTCACAAGTCCTGGCATGACTTGTAATTGTGTCTGGCTGGTGGGCGGCATCCAGATTAACATCAGCGTGGAGTTGTCCCAGGTGTTTAGGTATAAAGGTGCTGCTGATCACACATGTTGGCTTCTTTAGGGATGCGCATGGATCTGTCTGAACAACGAAGTCATCACCCACACAGTCACTCTGCCTGTTGGCCGCCAGCAGCTAGCGCTACATCTGATCAACCTAACTGTCATGGCCTTGAGTCAAAGCATTCTGTGCAGGGCTTAGCAAGCACAGACTTGCATCCTGCTTGCATGCTCACTACCAGCCAAATGTGCATAGATGCACGACACCGCACAGACATTGCCATTTTGAGAGCCAGAGGAATATGTGACTGACACAATACATCTTGTGCAGGGCCTTCATGCACAGACTCGCACCCAGCTGGCTTCCACTGAGGTCGTGCGCATAACCAGTCAATTGTGCATGAGTGTTGATGCTGCATCGACTCTGACATACATCTATGCCAATTTCAGTCCCCAAGGAATGTGTCGTTGAGTCAGTACATTGTGTGTGCAGGGCCCACCCGGCACAGGGAAGACTCGCACCCTGCTGGCTTTCATTGAGGTCATGGTCAACAGCAGGCCTGTGCACCCTTTCACACCCATACTCGCATGTGCTGACACCAATGCAGCTGTGGACAACCTTGTGGAGGGCTTGGTGGCAAGGAGGATCAATGTTGTGCGCCTCGGGCAACCTGCCAAGGTATTATATTGTGCTCTCAGCGTTACACATTATGTCTGCTTGTATGTATGTTTTATGCTTTATGTCCAGAATGGTACCTGCAGGTGAGAGCGGATTTGCGGTCAGTATGCCTGGAGGCCTTGACTGAGAGAACAGCAGATGGGCAGAGAGCTGTCCAGCTGCGCAAGGAAGCAGACAGACTGATGGAGAAGTATAACAAGGTACGCACAACACCAAACTGCTGCCACTACTGATCCCTGCTCTACTGCTACAGCATTATGGCTACAGCACTACTATTGCTGCCATTGCTGCACCACACCTACTGCCATTGCTGCACTGCTACTACAGGTTCATCCTGTGACCATTATGGCCTTGAATGTACCTGAAACATCTCCCCAACGTAGAAACGCGTTTTTACTGTCCCCAGGCGTTTCTGAGTTTAGATTTCCACTGTAGAATGAAAGTTTCTGAATTAAAATAGACGTTTCGGGATTGAAAAGAGCAATTGTCGTGTGTGAAGAGGGCAGCTTGACATGCAAAGGGCTTCACTGTACCTGTGGCAAAGATACACAGGTAATCAAGAAGAAGTGCCTCAAGGCAACATGTCCAGAAAAGTGAGGGAAAAGCTTGTAGGCACTAGGGCAGGAGCTATAACATCCCATGCAACAAACGATGTCTCAAACATGAACACTGAGACAGAAACTTTGCTGCATGGTTGCCCTCTGCAGTTTTGCCATATGCAGCCCCAAGCAGCGATACACACACGTCCTCATACAATGTGCATGCACCTGTGTAGGAGCTTTATAGCCTGCTCTGTCATTCATTTTGGTGAGTTTCCTATTTCAGTCCATTCAGTACAGATTGCAAAAACAAGACAGCCCAGAATGATTGCTGTAGGGAGGGGAGCTCTTTGAGCAGCTGACGCCTACAGATCTCATAAGCTTCAAGCGCGGAGCTGTTGACAAGCAGCGGCTAGCAAAGAAGCTCATCCGAGATGCTTCCACACAAGTCATCCAGAACTGTCAGGTGACTCTCAGCACTCTGTGAACTCTTCAGTATGTTATGCCAAGTATTGGTTTCTCATCAGAAACCCTGGCTTGAAAGCACAGTCGTCATGTGCAACAAAACCGAGCTGGTGAGCATTGTGCTCAAAATGGGCCTAATGCGTGTTGCTGGTGACTCTGAATTGCGTCTTCTTATGGTCTGCCGTCAAGCCTGTGATACCTCGACCTCATGTTAATGGCACATGACCACAGGTGCAGCTACATGTAGCAGCATTTCACTCCTCAGCTGATCAGATGCACAATCTGCACATATGCTTCTTTCAACTTGGCCCTTCAAGGCAGCACAACACGAGACTCAAAATCAAAACGACGCCCAAGCCACCCTTTTTGGGAGGAGGGCAAGACTGGTCTTGCACTCTACATGCTCACCTCCTGGAACCAGGGCATGAATCCTTTGTTTTTTTAGTCCTGGGTGTTATCATCAAATTTTTCCATTGTTGCAACCATTTCAGTTACCCTCATTGAACCCTTTCAATGAGCCATCTCACTTAATCAATTAACTTCCTGGTTGGTTCTGCAGGTCGTTGCTGCAACATGTGCTGGAGCTGGCGATGAGGCTCGGTTGCACAATCATATCTTCAGGATGGTAGTCATCGACGAAGCCACTCAGGCAACTGAGCCGTCAACCCTCATCCCATTAGTCAGAGGGGCTGAGTCAGTGGTGATGGCGGGAGACCCAAAGCAGCTTCCTCCTACAGTCATCTCCAGAGGAGCTGAAAAGGCTGGACTGCAAGTTACTGTCTTCGACCGCCTACAGAGATCAGGTGTGCTTCAGACGATAATAACAACAATGTTTATGTTTTCTGGCTCATGATAAGCTAGGTGTGTGTCGGGCAAGTCTTGTCTCTCCAGAGCAATCTGCTCTGGGCATCCCTACAAGGTCTTCTGATAGCGCATTGCATCTCCACATCATTATTGTTTGAATGCAACATGCACCTCAAAGCAGGGTTTGACCGGAAGCTACTGTCTTGGAGCAGTTGCAAAACTCCGGGGATGTGTCTGCCTTGAATGTGTCCAAGTGAATGTGTTTACAGTGACAGATTGCTTCCAGGCTGACCTTGATTTTTTTAAACTGTAATGCAGACTTCAGGCTTGTACTTTTGTTCAGGCCGTGTGTTCACTCTACCAGATCAAAGGTCAACTTGACCATCAACGGCCGTGGCCAGCTGTGCAAGGTGACAGCAACTCCGTCTTGCAGGACTACTGGCGCAGATATCCTGTGTGCTGATGCATACTAACTTTGTCTGCTTTCTCTACATGCTGAGCAAATTGAAGTGTGTCTTCCCCCGCAGGCATTGAGCCTTTGTTGCTGGATACGCAATACAGGATGCACCCCCTCATTGCCCACATCCCCTCCAAGCTGTTCTACGACGGGCGCCTGCAATCAGGTCAGCCGCTTTGGGGGCCCATCTGTTCACCCTCTTGTTCATTCCTCTACGCATCCATTCACTGCTCCACCCTTCCATCTATTTCTTTACTTGCTGGTATTTTTGTTTGTTTGCTGGTTTGTTCTTCGTTTAGTCACCCTTCCTCCCGCCCTCCCTCCCTTCCTCCCTCTCCCTTCGTTTTTTCATCTGTTCATGCACTCATTCATTCATTCATCCATCCATCCATCCACGCATGCATTCATTCATTCATTCATGCATCCATCCATTCATCCACGCTTTCACTTCTTTGTTTGTGCGAACAGCACCTGGGTCACAGTTCTGTGCAGGTGAATAGTTCCCCGTTTGTGCACTGGCTGTTCTCTTCTGATCGTGTTCTTGCTGTCCCTGCATCATATGAACAGCCGGAACTCATAAGCAATGTGACAGGTGTCTAGAGCAGCAGCAAAACAATGCATTCAATGTGGCAGTGAAGGAAATGACAGCTGGCCAGCGCATGACTTTGCAGTCAAGGTATTCTGTGCTTGCTGGAGGTGCAACCGCAGCCATCTTTTTTCATGTTACAGGATTGCTGATTTTGATCTTAGCAGCTCAATGTAGAGCAGATGGCTGTTAACCATTGGGTGTTAGGTCAGTACCGATTTGAGGAGATGTTTTGTATACAATAATATGAAATAGGACCAATGTGTGCAGACTCACCCACTCCCCCCCCCTTTCTCCCCCGACCCCTCCCTCCCAATACAATCTGCCTGCCAAGTAAGCCATCCCTGCCTGACGCTGCCTGGGTGCTGCGCAGGGGTGACAGCTCATGAAAGGCCACTTCCAGCAGGCTTCCCCTGGCCAAACCCCAAGTGCCCTGTAGCCCTGGTACCCTGTGACTTTGGCAAGGAGCAAACAGGTGACGTGTATCTGTCCAAGTACACTTTCTTACGGCATCGTGTGATACTGTGACGTTGCTGTTTAGAGCAAGAGCTGTTCTCTGGCACTCTGTTGACAATCACTCGAAACCTGTGCCAGCATTAGCTGCAAGGCTAGTCTTGCTTCTTCAGAAAGGCTGGTCCCGAACATGCTTACAAATCTTGGCACCAACACCCAAATTGACTTCACAGTCTGAAAAAGCATTTATTTTGCAATGTTGCCATTTGCAGTTTACATTGTGCAAGCTGTCATGTATTGTATTGGCTCTAAAAACATTGAGGAGTGCCCATTGAATGGAACGGACTGTGCCATGCTTGACTTTCATCACCCCTCCCCCCCCACCCCCTTTGTCATGCATGTTGCTGCATGCAAGTGTAGAGTTGCCGACTCAAGCTGCTCTTATTATTGCATCTGCTTTGGGTTTTAATAACAATTTTTAAGCTGTCTGCAGCAAGTCCAATTTTCTAGAGGACTCTCAACCGTCAGCACCAACTTACATACTGGAACATGACAATGCACACTTATCTTTTGATAATCCAGGTGATCTCAGTGATACTGACAGCTGTTGTGATTGCAGGGCAAGCATCAAGAACTACACTGTTGGCTGAAGGGGCTGCAGCGGTTGCTGGGGACGTTGCAGAGACAGGCGCATCCTTCAAGAATGAGATAGAGGCTGCCATTGCAATCAGGTGCTGCACTTAGGCTCTCCACCTCCTGACACTTGCATATGATGAAAATATTCATGAAAGTAGCAACAATGATAATGATAGTAGCAATAATAACAAAGACGTGAAGATTGGAAAAAACACCATATTAAGTAACTCAAAGAGAAATGTTTGCAATTCAGTAGCCTGCAAGTATCCACATGCACATGTTTGCATGGTAGTTGTTGCGCAGCAGGAGTGCAGCAATTCACACTCTGCCACCAATTGGTGTGTATGTCTGTATGCACCCTGCAACATTGCATTTGCTCAAAATGCAAACTGGTGATGAAGCTCTGGCGCCATTTGAAGCAACAGCAGCTTGTCATCATGTTCTTTGCAGGATTTTTCGATGCTTATTGCTCATCAAATGATCTTCTCACGTCACAGGATGCCAGAGAGGGCAGCAAAGTATGCACTCAGGGATCTATGAGACTGATACATATTTTGCAGGGTGTTGGAAACTCTTTTGTCTGGAGGGCATCTGCAGAGCGCATGACTGTATGTAGGGTTCATAAGAGTAACACACATAGAACCTCAAACCCTACACATGATGCAGGGTGTTGGAGACTCTTTTGTCTGGAGGGATCTGCAAAGCGCATGGCTATATTCATAAGACTGACACATATAGGCCTTAAACCCTACACATGATGCAGGGTTTTAGAGACTCTTCTGTCTGGAGGGGATCTGCAGAGCGCAGCCTTGCTGACGCCGTACAACGGACAAGTGCGCGAGCTGCAGCGTCGCTTCTCCGGCAGCAGGCAGCTGGCAGCTTATGAAGGCATGGTGGACATCTCTTCAGTGGATGGCTATCAAGTAGGCTTTGTGTTCGACGTCTGTTGATCTTCGTAGCTAGTGGTCGGAAGCAAAGGTTGAGTTGTTTAGGTGCTTTATTAGCAACGCCAACATATTGAGACAGAAACATGCACCAAGGAGCGTTCTCTCAAATACCTCAGCTGCATTTATTGCTTGAGATATTTACAGTATAGAGTGTTTAGAGAAAAGTTTTTTTTGGAGATTGTTTGTCTGCATGTTTCAGCTGTTCTATCACTGCCTGGTTGGTTGAAGCTTTGAAGCGTCCCTGCCTTTAGGCCTGTACATTAGTTCCTTCCCCTTTACAAGCCATGACACATTAACAGGCAATGCAAGTTTGGTTCTGCACAGCTTCAGTCAGGCATCACTGCTGCCAAGCTTGCTGCAGGACTGCGCAGCTCCTGTCGGCGTATGATTTGGATGTGTCAAGTAGTTTGGTGGGGTTTGCTTATGTTGCTAAAATTCAGCATGTTTGTGTTTGCTGCAGGGCCGTGAAGCTGATGTGATTGTGATGTCAACGGTCAGATGCAATAGGGACGGCAAGCTGGGGTTTGTCACAGATCCAAGAAGGCTGAATGTGGCTATATCTAGGCCTCGCAGGTATGCACCATGTCACTTCTGTGTCTTGTGGTATGTAGGTTGATTTCACCATGCGGCTTGGGTGTGTATATTGATTTCACAGTACAGCTTGGGTGTATATCTTGATCTCACAGTGCAGCTTGGAAAGCTAGTGACAGTCAAGCTGAGTTATGCATACCACCAGTTATTTGAGCCTTTTGACTGGTGGTGCAGAGGTCTGGTAATTGTCGGGTCTCCTGAAACTCTGAAAGCCAATCCTAATTGGCGTGAGTGGCTGGACTGGGTACGCAGCCAAAATGCTGTTTTACACTCAGATGATTTGGCATAAACTGGCTTACGAAATTCATCTGGCATCATGATGCAGCTTTAAGATATTGTTGCAGCTCTCGTTGTAGCAATCTGCAGTTTTGAGGGGGTAAAATAGTTATGCTCCATCTTGCAGTTGCTGCTGCATGGAAGGGCGTGTTTTGTTTGTGATGCTGTCTGTCTGGGTGATCTCGTAATTTATACTGAAATCATATTCTTTCATTTGGCATTGCCGGATTTGACAGCTACTGACATACCTGTGACAGAGCAGAGAGTAGACTGTGATACACCATGAGCATTCGGCAGTCTAGGGCATGTGTATGCATTCTCATGTGATGGATCTTGCATGTGGGGATAGGTTAATGATCCCAGATTCCTGAATTGACTGCTCATCAATATTGGTGGAACCTTAGCAGTCTCGATCAAGACTTGACAGACACAGAACATTCATTGTCGCTAGGTCTTGGCATCACACAACAGGTGCACGCCTTCGGGCTGTGCACCTCTCATTGTAAGTATCGCACCCACTCATATTGCGTGTGCCTGTGCTGCGCCCTTCACGGGGCCGAGCCTTTCTACCTATTTTGAGAAAGTTGAGGTGCATTTTGCTGAATCAATGAACCATTTTGCTGACAACTGAACTTTATGTCAGTGGTGATGAGCTTTGTGAGGCCGAATACTGTATATTGATGCATTGCTGTGCGCTGTACACAACATCTTCCAGACATGAGTAAGCTTCAAGCCAAAGACTGACATTTACTGAAAGCCATCCTACATGTAGTGACAGCTGATTTACACCTGGCATGACCCTAAGAGCAGTAGCACATCTCGAAATCTGTGGAAGGCTGCTGCATGGCAAAAGGCACACGAGTGATGGTCACAACATAGAGCATCAAATGGTTGCATAGTCTCAGCTGACTTTTTGTCCATGGAAGGACCTGGTTAATGAGGCCTGAGAAGACAGGCTCAGGTCTTCTGAGCTGATGCTTGCTGATCAGGAGTCCAGCATTTCTTGATGGACAGTGCATGTATGTCTTTCATCTCCTCTTTCAAGGCTGCATTGACCTATATACACCATGCGCAGCAAAAATTGGGCAAGTCTTTGAAAAGTGTGCAAGCGGACGGCGAGTAGAGACCAGTGAAACGATGCAGTCTTGCATGTTTGACTTACCAGCTTATGCCTGTCTAGAAGCTTCTTGCCTTCGAATTGAGCTGAGACTACAGCTACTGTGAAGCTTGATCCACAGCTGCAAGGGTAGAGGGCATATCAGCAGCACAAGCGCATACACACTGCTGCCCAGAATATGTCTACAAGAGCTCACCCGCCTGAATCGTCCACAACCGTCTGCAACGCACATCGGCTCTCAAACATTGCATCGGGTTTATGCATTACACAGTATTTCTGACACCCCACCACGTCTTTGGCTTCTAATCTTTGCTTCAGAGCCTCTTCCACCTCACTAGCACTCACCATGCCCGCCCAATCGCTTTGGCGACTCCGCTGAGGTCTGATCAGCAAACCTTTGTTTAGGCTTGGAGCAGCCACGCGCGCAGCGCACTCACATGACAAGTCTGGACAAGCAATGCTCGGAATACGAAGCGGCGTCGTTTTCAAGTTTGACCTCAGCTAAAGCTGTCTGCAGAGTCGTGACAGCTTTGCCGCAAACTGGTAGTGCTTCAGCCACGCGTTTCGTCTTGTAGCGGTAGGCTACTGATCAATCCCAAAAGCAAAACTTAGTCGCTAGGTGCTCTGAGCCTGTCCACAGCTCGGCTGCTAGACGACCAGATCACTGCAGAAGCTACTGCAGGTCTACAAAACACCTCTTGTTTCCCTCTCTGACACGGGAACCATCCAGCACTCTCTGCAATAGGGCCCAAGCCACACACAGCTGTCGACGAGCATGGCTCACAACAGAAAAAGCACGGCTTACAACAGGGATTTTTAAGAGCAGCATTCTCACCAGCATGCGTATCGGCTGAGGCCGTCAGGTCGTAGGACGTATGGCCTCACGGCCAGACAGGCCTTACTCTGCAAAGTCGCGGCTCGAGTCAGCAAGGCCCCTCAACACCTCCCCACCTGTCTCCAGGCTGCTAGCAAGAAGTCAGAGTCAGTCCACTGCAGACGCAAAAAGATATCAAAGCAGCATAGCAAGAGCTCAAGCACTAGATGATTCAGCCAAAACTCACAGCTCCCCTTCAAAGACGCGCAGTCTCAGACATAATGAAGCCAGGCCGGAATCAGCCCCTCAAAGGAGAAGCGTGTCTCTTTCCTTTACAATTTTGCTAACAGTACTTCTACTGCTGTTCTGGCAGATTCTGGTTGTCATCATCCTGTCAGTATCACTTCACTCAGCACAGCAAATCAATGATCAGATAGCTGTGCAAGGTGAGATTTGGAAAATGTCTGCTTCTGGACATGCTAGAACAATACATGCTTGAACAATGTAAGGAATGTCTGTATTGGGGTATTTTCTGTTATGCTGTGCAGCACATGCAATACTTGTTTGCGTTAAAATTTTGCTAGCATGTCAACTTTGTGTGGACGGCTAGCATAGTGCTAGCGGGCTTGAAAACATGTAGATCTTGCTGTGCAGGCGCTTTTGGTGCGCTTTTACCACCAGATGGAAACTGGACACTAGCCTTGCAAGACATGCGGCTGTCTATGAATGTGACCAGCAGGGGCAATTCAAGGAAGGACATATTTGCCTTGCAGTCTGCCAACAGTACATTTACCAGGTATGTTTGCAGATCTGACACCATGCGTTGTAACAATGTGACTGCCGTCAACTTTGACTTTCCGCATTTCTGGCCTGGAGCTGTATTGAAAATTCCGTCTCACTCCTCACGGGCTGCTAATCAATTGACCACTGGCCTAACGTGCAGCAAGATGCCCATCACCAGCAGACTGTCTCTTGTGTAGTCCAGTGAGCCGTTTTGCCTGGTTCTGTCCCTGTGGTGCGATAACCATACACCACTTTTGCGCATAACCAGTCAAGTTTGTCAGCGCTATCAGTAGCTGAGCAGCTGACGATGACAGCAAACTCTCAAGCATGTTGCATTCAAGGAATGAATGTGTACATAATGTGTGCTTTCTGCAGGACAACATCTGTCACAATACCAGGCAGCATAAGATCTGTAAGCATCTCAGCTGCTGGCACATGGACCATTTTGGGAGCAAACACACTGATTCTCAATGTCACCACTTGTGGTGGCGATACAGTATACTCCTGTTTAAGCAGTGATGCCACTACTAGCTACACTTTGAGAAAAAAGGGGAACAGCATGATAGTTCTGACTGACCCAGATGGCAGCAGTGCATTGACATATGCGTATCAGCCAGGGCTGCCTCAGTAGCAGGCTAAAGCAAAGACAGCATGCTGTGATGCTATGGGATGCTATCTTTTATGGTTCTGCGACAATTTTTGAATAAAGCTTCCTACGCTGTTTCTCTGCAACACTCCTGTTGCTTTGCAAATGATTAGCATCTTCTACGTGTGTTGCATTGCTGCTGTTCTGATCCCAGTTGGGTGGCGAGTATATAAACGTTCCTAGCAAGTGCATCTGCAAAATATGTTGCATGCACAAAAGTCCAGTTCCAGTCCGGGACCTCAAACGCAGGAGAAACTATAAGTGCATGCAGGATTCATCAAACCATAAACCCTCCGTGATGGCTGTGTACAGCAGCATCTTGCAAAAAAATCACAGCAGCTTCTTGCAGCCTAAATAGATCAAGGACAAGAGGAATTGCTTGCATCCAGCAATCACCAGCCACTAGGCAAGGTGCTCAGTGCAATAGTGCTGAATCCTCAAGGAATGGCGCTGGCAGCTAAGATCATGGTGCCACAAAAAATGCAAGACAATCAGTTCACAGAGTCTCTGCTTCCAGCCATTTCAACATCAATCAGAGCAAACAATCAAGCGGACTGAGCAGAATCTGATATGCTTGCTGGTGGCTTTCAGATGCATTCAATGCTGAGCCTGCAAATGATTCTTGCAGCTGCTAGTGTAAAGACATCTATGCTTTGTCACTTGGAGCGGTGCTGCGAGATGGGCGCTTGAGCATCAAGTAGGGGTGTGCGGCTGCTGCCTGTACATCAAGCCTGTCTTGCTGCCGATGCGCCAGACACCTGCATGCAATGAAGGCCATAACTTTCCCCTTGCAATGTGCACATAGAGGGACAGTGCCCACTTTAGTATGCATCATGCTGGGCAAGCAGCAACTGTTATCAGAGGAACCAAACAGGTGCAGCAACTAGGCAGCTGCTTGGCCTGTCTCTTAACTGCAGTGCTGCACAGTCTAGCAGTCTGTCCAGCACCCTGCACATCCAGCCGGCTTAGAAGGGGGTGTGAAAAAATGTGTGCTGACTTGATTCCCTGCCTTTGCATTACTGATCATCTTCTTGCATACCTGTGCTTGCAAGGCCTGCTGGCAATGTCACATGGTATTTAGAGCAGAGCTTTGAGCAGCATTTTGGAGCCACATGTCATATTGTTTCATTGTGGCAGAGGGTTTTTGCAAGTGGCAATGGTGTATTGGGCAAACCGCTAAGTGCATTGCACAGCAGATCACAAGCAAAAGATTCCACACCTGCTGATGAACTCCTTGCCTTCAGCTGACAGTGCTGGTTTGGCAGGAAAGTAGACTGTTCTGGCATTGAGCATAACCTCGTCACGCAAGATTTTCTCCTGAGAGCAGCCCTCCCCAAAAGGCCGCTTGCCAAACAGCATCTGGTACAGCATCACTCCAGCGGACCAGACATCAACCTGCATGTGGAAATTGGCAGTGACATGAGCGCGCTGACAGGTTGTGCCTGCTCAAAAAACAAAGGCATGTGGTCTGATGTTGTCAGCAGCTTTACTGAAGTGATTCAGGTATGTCACCCAAGCAGCATCTGATAGGGTGTCACTCTCGCAGATCAGCCGCCTCCCACAAGCTTGTTGCATGAAGGGACTATCTTGAAGAACTTCGGACCATATGCAAGGATGACCCCAAGGTTGAGAACTGGCAACCTTGCAACAGGCGCCTGGCACCGTGACCAAGGCGCATGCGACTATACCCAGAAGCGCTCAGCATCATGCTGCATTCTCAGAGCACCAGGACATGAGCTTCAAGTGCTTGCGCTAAGTACCAGTAGTCACATACATTGTGAAATGTAATTAGCCACCCCTATTTATGCATCTGAGGACATCCATTACGACTGTGGAGAACACAAACCTTGTTGGAGATAGTTGGCGGATGAGTGCCCACTTCGAAGCATTCTGGGGGCAAGTACCAGTAGGTGCCGGCTCCTTGGCTGGTCAGCTCCATGCTTGTGCTCTGGTCCTCTTCAACAATCTTGCTCAGCCCAAAATCCTACACAATGCAATAAGATTATCATATGAACAGTTTGGCAATTGTCGTACACATGCTCAATGGGTCAAAGGGTATGTCTATGACAATCAAGCCTTGCCAATGATAAATTGGAAAAGACACAGCCGTCAGGCGAGCCAATGTAGCGGAGCTTGCAGTGATCCTGTGGGCACAAGCTACCCTTGGTCTTTCAATGATCAGCTAGTCCTGTGGTGTTCTGTGACTTCCTGCTGTGACAGGACGTGTTGTTGCTTGAGTGCTAGTTCTCAATACCATCCATACTACCCTTCCGGTGGTGAACCAGGCAGCTGTCAAGGCTTGTGAGTAGAGCTCAGCTTGCTGAGGAAGTTTGACAAGCGGCACTATGATCAACAGTGGTTTGTGTGTGATCAGCAAATGTACCTCTTCTGCATACCAAGCAAGGTCACAAGGTGGTGTGCATTAATTAATTAATTAATTAATCAGCTCATTCATTCATTCATTCATTCGTTCGTTCGTTCGTTCGCTCGTTCGTTCGTTCGCTCGTTCGTTCGTTCGCTCGTTGGTTCATTCATTCATTCATTCATTCATTCATTCATTCATTCATTCATTCATACATTCATTCATTCATTCATACATTCATTCATTCATGTGCTCATTCACTCGTTCATGTAAAATGTAACTTCCCTAGGATACAGATAGTCAAAAGGGGATTGTGCACCTGGTGAGAAGCTGGAAGCCAAGGCACTCATGCATTGCAGCGCAGCTTCATGCTGGCGCGCAAGGCTAAGCGTCACACACCTCAAGCACGACAGCCATCAGCACAATGCAGACATGTTAGTGTCGACATTTTTATACCCAGCAGATGCGTACCGTGATCTTGACCTCCCCAAGCTGGTTGAACAGAATGTTGGCAGGCTTGAGGTCATAGTGGATGATGCGGCGAGCTGGCCCATTCAGGTAGGCCAGCCCATCAAAGATCTGACTGGCGACTGCCCTAGCCTCTTTCTCAGGCAGCACCTGCAGGTTCAGAGAGCAGCATCATTTCTGAAGAAGCACATTCGCGTAAGGTGTTCATGACGATGACTGTAAACCAATCAAGGCAGGGAGATGCGTCCCAGATTTGTCTGCCAGTCTGATGGCCCAGCCAATTGCTCACATGCAACCCCCAAACAAGAGCTGCTGTCATGCATGTTGCCGTAAGGCAGGACAGACAATGCGATGAGCCTGTTGAGCTTGGCCTGCCCATCAAAGTTCTGCATGAATCTACAGGACCTCTCAAGACACTCCACTGAGTCCTTGCAGGCAATGGCCTGCGCTGCTTTCTTAGCACGTATAGCACTGCGTCACACTATCACGACACACAGGAGATTGCGAGCTGCTTATTTTCTGACCCTTCAGACCTCTGGCTCTTCCTCAGGGCTCAAATTGTGAGGAAGGGTTTTTCTTGTGCAATCAGCGTTTGTCAACGCTGCTTTCACTCAAATGCATTTATCTGTGCACTCTGGAGTGTTATGCGTTTTATCATGCACATGCAGCACATCTTGCATGATGGCTCAAAGTGTATAATGGAAAGTAGGCTTGTGGTCAGGAGAGGGAATGCTGCAAACGTACATGATGGCTCTGCAGATGAGAGTCTAGGTCACCGCCTTCACACAGCTCAAGCACAGTGGCAAAGGTGCAGCTGTCCAGCTCAAAGATGTCCAGCAGACCCACAACTCGTGCATGCCTGCAGCAAAGTCACTAGATTTAGGATTTCAGTATTTAGGATGTAGGGCTTACCCACAACTCCAATGTGCCAGTGTCAAACAGTTCTGAGCAGATGCGCATGACACCCTCAAACTGCAACGGAGGCTGGACTGCATGCAAGCTGTTGCCAACATTGCTGTGACTTCCAGTGATTTTGTAGCAAGTTGTTGGAATATAAGGATAGCTTGTACTGTGAGAGACTCGGCCGCAATGCCAAACTTGTCTTGGTCAGCTCTCTATTGCAACTCATTACGTGAGTGTAATTGCATTGCCGACTGTTAGAGTGCTACGGTACTCTAAATCAAACAAGATGGCACCTGCAATGTGAACATGCAAGATTGTCTCCAACAGTCAAGTGCACATGCATGCATGTCTGACTGTATGCATGCATGATGGGCAATATGTTGTCATATCAGAGTGCAGTGTGCATGTGCTGCAATGACCCATACTCTTGCAGGTGCCGTTTGTGTGGACTTTGACCTGAGCTGGCGGTGGATCTTGTACTCTCTGACTGCATGCTTGACATAGCTGGCCTTCTTCACATCGCTCCAGGAGCTGTTCAGCTGATGCAGCTTCACTGCCACCTCCCGCAAGTCTTGCAAATCAAAGGCCTGGGAGCAAAATAAATAATAATAATAATAACAATAATAATAATTATAAATACTAATAAATAATAATAATACTAATAAATAAATAGAAAAGTCCCTGAGTAAAACCTCACATGTTTTACTCAGGGACTTTTCTATTAGTATTATTAGTTATATTAATAATACTGATAGAATAATAATACTAATAATATAAATATTAATAAATAAATAGACCTGGCCGGTAACTAAGAGAGCAAAGCAGTTTGCCGCTGCAGTCACTGCGCCTCAAGCATGCAGTGTTGGTTTCACAACAGTAGCAAGTGCGTGGTGCATCAAACATATTTGCTCAGCAGCTTGTTGGCTTTCAAACCTGCCTTCAGCCTGTCTGTCCAAGGTGAGCTATGTTGCACTGTCAGCATCTGGCAAACAGCTGCATGTCTGAGGAAAGATCTCTGGTGTATAGTCTACATATTTCTTGATTAGCCACTACCAGATCAGCAGCATGGCGAGTCCTATTGTGACAAGTACACGGCAGATCTTGCAGTTGTCAAGTTTGCACTCTCAGAGTGTCAAAGTCAGCTGTCAATTGAACATGTGCTACTCAGGACAACGCACCTTGTACACTTCACTGAAGCCGCCCTTGCCAAGCAGGTTCATGAGCAAGTAGCGGCTATGCAGCACATCATGTGACTGGAACCGGCTCTTCTCTTGATCTCGGGCTCGCTTCAACCGCCTGTATGCGCGTCACATACCAGCTGGAGTTGGTTACAACATTGTACATCTGCTGAATTACCCAACAGCGGTGAGAAGCAAGACCTGTGCAGCATTTAATGTGTCCTTTGTCTGAGCCATTCTTCTGAGCCTCAACAACACAACACGTTGGACAAACACCTGCGTGTTTGCATGTATGACGACCACATGGCAATAAGATATGCCCAAAAAATTGTATCTGTTGTTGCGTCAGGGCTTAGCAGCAACAAGCTGAAAGCATGTAATTATGCCTGACAAAGAGTGTCAAGTTGCTACATCCAGCTACCTACTTACACGTGGCTACCTGCTGCATCATATCCTGACTTGTGTAGCAAGCAAGACAAACTCTGGGGTTGCGACACGAGTCACGCCAGCTGTAGACAGCATCATTGCCAAGAAGCATGCTTGGTACAATAGGCTGTGTATCCGGTCAACTTTCAGCCAAGATGTGTCAAAGAGACAGCAGCAGGAATAGCAGCCTGGCTGTTGTCCGTGTGCCAGGATTATGAGGGTTGTCATTTCGATTGATGTATGAGACCTTTTCCTTTGTGGCTATTTAAGTGTTGATGTGTGAGGCTGCAGCAATACAACGCAAACCATGACCACCTATTCCTAGATCAACTAGACTTTGCCCACATTGTCCCTGTCTAGCATTTGGGATGAATATCATCTTATCTTTGCATGTTCAATTTTCCAGCCACTCAGAGACAAGCCTTACCCCCTTTGCAAGTCCCAAACCTCTTCGATGCAAACCTTCTTTGCCCAGAAGGATTGTATGATTGTCTACAAGTTTGTTTCAGACTGTTCACACGTTATAAACACTTAGCACTGATGTTTTTCACCAGGTTAATGACAACCCTGGCATATCTGTACAACCTAGTTGGTTGGCTGAAGATGTACATCCTCCTACTCATGTATGTAATGCAATACATGCATGCAATGCTGAAAAGCTTGCCTGACATGCTGAGCCTTCTCTGCCTCTAGCCTTTCTTGTTCCCTATGTAGCCACTCTTCTTCACGTTTCAGCGCAGCCAAGCGTGCCTGTGACAATCAAAGCAGGCATGACTCAGTTACAATCTCAACACGCCCCAATCTTGCTGTGCTGATCTATTCGTGCCGGAACAGCCAATGTTGTACACACGTTGCCATTGTGAACAACAAGGGAGCAATGCTTTAGGTGCAAAATTGCATGCACAGTCCAGCACGCATGTCTATGCCACCAAGCAAGTTGCATGTAGGTTGGCCAAAGGAAAGCCTTGCATGTCTGAAGTGTATTGACCTTGAAGATCTCATCTGCTGCCACATACTGTTCAGGTGCAATGCACTTGCTGGGTGTAGTGGAAGATGGGGTTTTGCTGGGGGCATGGGTGGGGTGAGAGGATGGTCGAGGCGAGGGCTGCTGGGAGCGCCCTGAGGGCAAGGCCTGGCATGGCCCTTCTGGGGGTGGCAGCTGCCGCCTGACAGCCTGCATGCATTGCATCACATTAAGCCCTCAGCCCTAAACCCTACAATCTGTGTGTAATGGCACAGATTGCTTCTGCAAGCATTAACATGCAAGTTACTCTGTTGCCAGGTGCTGTGCTGTCTAGTGATGTGCGTAGGATTGACACTGACAAGGCCTTACTGTTTTGGCAAGTCATGCGTACATCATGTTGACATCTGCACAATACATTTGAAACCACTGCTCATGGGTTGACATACTAGCAGCTGGTACACCGAGAAAGCCTTTGCAACAGCTGCATGCAGACGGGCCAGCTGCCACCCAACAAACACAGCATGCATAGCTGCACATTGGTTGGGGAGATACACTGTGTCTGTGTCATAAGTCGTTTCAGCCACGCACCAGTCAACAAACACGACCTCTGCCTTTAGCTTTGTGTTGTGCATACCTTGCGTGCTGCCTCAATGCTGCTTCTGTTTTCTGCCAAGGCCTTCATCCGCACTTGGAGGTCTCTGAAAGCCTGCCCATCTTCCCACACCTCATGCAAACCTGTCAATAACAATCAAGCAGGCTTGAGCACCAACAGCATCATGACGAAAGGCAGTGTAGTAGAAATGCAGGGCTGGTGCTCAATGTGCTCTATGTTTTGCTGGTATGTATGAGCCATGCTGCGGGGAAGGCTTGCATGCTGCAATGGAAGGTGCATGTGCGTGAAGGCTCAGGCAGCACTATGCCTCAAGTTTATCGGCATTTCCCAGCATTGACAATGCCTGACAATTTCAGATGATGCCTATGCCAGGAAGCATAAGCATAACAGTTAAACTGTTCTCAGTTGCAACTGAACAGTATATGCCAAAAACCTTGCATTCACATGTATGAGTTATTCTGAATGGGTCGACAACTTTGATTGGGCATCAGGTGATGTGACACTCAGCCATTCATTCCTCATGTCAAACTCTTGTGAGTTTCAAGAGAGCCTAGGAGAGTCATTGCTTGCAAGCCAACACGGATGTGACTCACTGCAGAACATGTGAACAACACTTAACTCACCCATGATACTGTCTGAGGACACGCCAAGCCAACAGGGATGTGACTCACTACAGAACATGTGAACAACACTTAACCCACCCATGATACTGCCTGAGGACACTCCAAGCCAACAGGGATGTGACTCACTACAGAACATGTGAACAATACCAAACTCACCCATGATACTGCCTGAGGACACCCCAAGCTGGCCAATCCTATTGCCCTCTGCTTGCAGCTGAAGCGTCTCCAGCCAGCGTGCTACTAGTTGGAGCCAAAGCATTAAACGTCACTGTAAGCTGAATCACCTCTTATTCGATACATGATAGGTGTGACGGCTTGTATGATTTGCGCAGTGCCAACAAAGGCATTTTCTTGCATGATGCCCTCAACTTTCACGTGATTGGCAGTCACCATCGTTGTTCATATTGCTCATATGCATGCAAAATTGGACCATGGCAAGTGGCTTGATGCTAAACTAATTTTGACATTCTTTCAGCTGACACAACTCGACCTGCGGCCAATGTGACCTTGCCCTTCAAAGCTGCCACTCTGGTGCTATGGCCAGCTCAACTGTTCTCAGAAATGACGATGGAAAGCATTCATGGGCAGCTTGTATGCTGTAGGTGCCATTCATGTTCAAGTATGCTGTGGACATTCTCACTGCTGACCCCACCGGAGCCACAGCTGCGGCCACCCCGCTGGTCACCCTCATGCCTGCCACCCTCCTGTTAGGGTATGGTGCGGCCAGAGCTGGTAGTGCACTGTGCAATGAGCTCAGAAATGCTGTTTTTGCCAAGGTATGATTGCACCATCAGCACAACAGACACAGATGCATTCATTGTTGAGGTGAAGTTGCCAGAGCTAGGGGGAAGCAAACGGCAATGCTGTCTTTGCAGCACTTGACTCCACGTATGAGCAACAGCTGTCATCAAGGCTGTGTACCAGTGCAGATGAGGCTTGTAACACCCTTATACACCCTTGTATATCAACAAGCAATGTAGTTGCAGCCATTACATTATCTCTTCAATTGCCCGATTCAGGTGTTTCCGACACAAGACCTCGAAGATTGTATGTCAGGCGCAAAAAAAACAATCAGCACCAGCATGGATCTGATGTCTGCACTGTATTCCCCTCAATTGCCTCACCACATGAACGACGATTTTGTGCAAACCAGATGCTGTTCATGCAAGACTCTGGAACAACAGCACATCAGCAGCCACAAGCCCATGGCTGAAAGCACACACTGTTGCTGAAAGCTGCTACTGAGGCTGATTGCAACTGCAGATTAGGACAACAAGCTGTATGTAAAAGCTGTGAACGACAATAACAGGAGCCAGACTAGGTATATGCAGCTGCCACTGACCATAATGCCTAACACAATGCAGTTCATGACTTCTTGTGGTATAGGTGGTGCAAGGCACCATCAGGGATCTGGCCAACCAGGTGTTTGAGCACCTGCATCAGCTGGACCTCAAGTTCCACTTGTCACGTCAGACTGGCGCCATCAATCGCATCACTGACAGGGGAAGCAGAGGCATTAACTTCATCCTGTCTAGTATGGTAAGCCCCCTCCTGCCCCCCTCATCTCCCCTGCTCCCGAAGCCCCTTCCCAAACCGTCACTCTCCCTCAAAGCCTCCCCTTGCTGTCCCCGCCCCCTCCCCTTGTCGCTTCAAGACCATCCTGTACTTGCCCCTGGTGATCCCACCATACTGTCAGGCATGACCTGAATGCATTGTGCGCCTTGGCTGCTGCCCTGTGCACTGCCAATACAAAGAGTCTGCCCAATGATGCCTGGTGAGGCCAGACTGATGGTGCAGGTCTTCAACGTGGTGCCTACCTTCCTGGAAGTCAGCCTGGTAGCAGGCATTCTGGCCTACAAGTGTGGACCTGCCTTTGCTGGCTTGACAGCGGCCACCATCACCCTCTACACTCTTGTCACTTTCGGCATTACATCGGTCAGCCTGGCTCCTCTTCTTGTCCGAACTGTTATGTTCTCACTTCTAGCTAGACAAGTCACACAATTACAGCCCACATTGTTGTTTGTATCTTGGCAGGATCTCTTCCTATGACCTCTGCCGGTGACTCTGGTCGTTTAGTTTGCATTGTTGATAACTTGCTTCAGGATCACACTGTGCTGCTGGGACAGATGCAGCTACACCATCAAAGTCTCTTACATCATTCAAGCACACAGACAACTGCATCCAGTCAGTGAATACTTAAACGGCTTGCCAAAGTCTGCTGCATGCACATGTGCGCATGTGTGGCCTGTATATGCGTGCATGCTTGCTCAGATGCAGCATCACAGTCACAATGTCGGCTGGCAGCTTGTGCTTACACTGCCATGTTTGCTGTGGTACAGTGGCGTACCAAGTTTAGGCAGCAGATGAACAAGGCGGACAACGATGCAAGCACTCGCTCCATTGACAGCCTCATCAACTATGAGACTGTCAAGTACTTTGGCAATGAAGACCATGAGCAGCGGCGCTATGATGAATGCTTAGCAGGTGGGCATCAATGGCGTGTCTGCGCTATCATGTCAGCTGTGTAAAACACCGTTTCACTCAAGCTTGAATGCTCTTGCCTCTATAGCTGTGATTGAGTTTCCCATTGTCAGTGCCAAACAGCATCAGAGACAAGCATATTATCAATTCTGCAGCACTCAGGGAGAGGCAGTCTTGAAGAGTCCAGCCTGTCTGTATGGGCTGTTTTCAGTCTAGTCTATCTGCCATACACCTCAATGAAGCAGTCGGACGATGCACATCCCTCCAGCTGCACTCCAAGTCCAGACCGTATTGAAGGTGAATGTGCGTGTGTGGGCATGATGCAGACTGGGAGACTGCAGCACTGAAGACTCAGTACAGCCTGTCTGCCCTGAATCTGGGGCAGAATGTCATTTTCAGTGGGGCCCTTGCAGCCTCTATGGTGCTGACTGCTGACGGCATTGCCAAGGGCAACCTCACCGTTGGCGACCTGGTCATGGTCAATGGCCTGCTCTTCCAGGTATTTCACTCATCTCTCTTGTGGAAGCTATTTGTGTGATTTATGTGTATGTATGTGGCATATTTATGTGCTAGTATGTGTGCAATGGTGGCCTCTAGTAGCTAACCCTAGTTGCTGTCCAACTGGCTGTGGCATGACTTCAACAACAAGCCAATCTTTTCGAAAGTGGGTGGTGTGACATTGACATGCTAGGCTGCCGTAATGCTAGCCACAAGCGCAGTGACCCTGCCTAGGGCAGTCTCCGTATCCCTCGTTACAGTCACATTGCAATGCAACAACAGGCGGTGTATGCAATAAGACGCAGAATATTGATTTTCAACCTGTGCGGACATGGTATCCTCGTGCTGGTGTGCAGCTGAGTATGCCGCTGAATTTCCTGGGGACAGTGTACCGGGAGACCAAGCAGTCCATCATTGACATGGGCCAGATGTTCAACCTCATGCAGGCCCAGTCCACAGTCCTGGTAACACTTCACTCATACCCCCTGCGCACTTGCTGGGCACTCCTTCCAACACATTTCCAAACCAATCACCCCGCTTAAGCTCTGTAGACTTCAAGTCCACTTTGCCTGTTCAGAGCTCATCATCCTGCCTTCTGGATTCTTTCTCCTTCATCTTTTAGATGACTTTGTTTGTCTTTTCAGTTTATTGGTCAAATGGTCATGATTGGCCCTGACGACCTGTCAAGTCTCTCACAATGAACAAATAAATCTCCTCTTCACATAAGAAGGAATGAAAATGTGCTTATCACCCAAATCCACCTTGTGCATTTCCAGTGTTCTGTGGCTAAGTTGACTAGGCTAAGCCAACGCCATGTATGCAATGCACGTCTGATGTCAGTTGAATGCAAGCACAGCACCGGATAGCTGCAAGTTCATGTATGCCAAGTGCTGTGATATGCAATAGCTGGAAACCTGGATTTGCAGGTCCATTGCATGCAGTGTCCAAGTGTGCTGCCAGTGTACTTTTGTGAAGAGCTTGCACAGTGGTGTGCAGGACAGGCCACATGCAATTCAGATGCCCTCAGATGACCCTCCGGGCGGGCATGACATCTCATTTGACCATGTTACATTTAGCTACAGACCAGACCAGCCCATTTTACAGGTCTGCTCTGCCACATGCTTTCTTTTGTTCTTATCTTGTCCTTTCTGCTGTGTTCACGCTGTCCCTTCTCATACTGATCTTGTTGTTGGCAAATTGCTGCGTAGTCGCTCATGGTCAGCAGCACAATGGTTTGACTCTCCTGTCTGTTGCTGGCCTTCTTGCTGTACTCTTGTTGCCTCCTGCGTACTCTTACTTTTGCTTTGGCCCTTGGCCAAAGGGCCTTTGGCCATATCCAGGGCCGTTGGGCCTTTCCACAAAGTGGTAGCAGGTCATTTTCTGCTGACGGCTGGCACAGATCAATACTCCATCTGCACAAAGATTTCAACATCCCTTGAAAGTGTTCTTGAGTCTCAGGCACAATAGTTGCTCATTGCAGGATGTATCGTTTCATGTGCCTGCTGGGACAAGCTGTGCGCTTGTAGGCACCAGTGGCAGTGGCAAATCCACCGTGCTACGCTTACTATACAGGTCAGCCTGGTGTGAACACCACATGTGCAGCAGCAAAATCACGTTCCACGTACGCTGCGCCACGAGCTTGTTCTCAGCCCTCTAGGCCAAGCATTCGTGTTTACTGCCTGATGGCATGGCATAGCAGAAGGCTGCAGACTGGTTTACGATTTGGTGCACTGTTTAGGCTGCTATCATCCTAGAGTGTCATCAGTCACAGCGCGTATGGCCATGCAATGATCTTGCAGCCTGCCCATTGTTGTTCTGTTGACGCTCAGCTGCTTTATGCGGCCAGGCTGCCTGCAGCACACACACTTTTTTGCACATGAGCTTTTGATAAGGCTCTTGTCAGAGTATGAGTCTGATGCACACCAACACAGCCTACTTTCAGTCTCATCTTGGTCCAGTTGCTGCCAGACCATTCGACTTGATTGTGATTGAGATCACAAGTGTGTCCATGCTGAGTTGCCTGTGTGCTAGTCAGAATGGCATCTGCAATGCTTGCGTTCACAAGCTGTCAGTTGTGCGCTTGCAGGTTCTATGACCCAAGTGCAGGTGACATAAGGGTGGGTGATCATGAGGTGAGAGACGTGACAATGGCCAGCCTACGGACCAAGTTTGGGGTTGTACCTCAGGTATGCATTGCCTTGCATTCCTGTGTTCTCCCTTTCTTGTCGTGTCTGCGACATGCCGCTGCTGTGACAGTGCCTCTCTGCATGGAACAAGAACTGAAGATGTCCTGAGGTGACGTCTTGACAGCCTCAGCCTTTGACAGCCTTGGGCAGCCTTCGCAAGTCTAGCTTCATGATGGTTGAACTCCCCTGTTTCACACCCCCAACCCCTGGCAATTCTCCTCAAGAGCTTGCTCATCACTCGTTCAACCTGCCCCTCCCAGCAGTGCCTCACACCCCCTGCCATACTCTTCTTGCATTTGCGCTTTCCTGCACCTCATTTCTGCCACTGCATGCACCGTTCCAACACATCAACACTGTAGCCTCACTAGTGTCAGGGCAGTTAAGTGGCTGTCGCTGGCAGCATCAATCCTGTGCCACAATCACAGCATGTCTCCACAGGTCTGCAGTCCTCACAATCTGATCACTCTGATTGCAGGACCTGCCATTGTTCAATGACACCATCTACTACAACATCCTGTACGGCAGGCTGGGTGCCTCTCAAGAAGACATCTTCCAGGCTGCTCAACAAGCTGCTGTGCATGACCAGATCCTTGCCATGCCTGATGGGTCAGTCATCTCATGTTCTTGGCATGAGCTGCCATGCTTCACAGAACAGCCACCTGTGACACTGTGCAACTGTTGCCTCTGCCATCTGACCAGAATCACACGAAGTGGTCAGCTGCACGTCAACTTATTTTGAAGGTGCTGCATCTGCAACAAACTGATCATGCCAACAACTTTTTCTGAGTATTGCTGGTCTGCGCCTTGCATGTCATCTGCAGTTTGCAACTTGACACAGGCCCAAGCCAAAGTGGGTCTTCCTGTCTCTAGAGTCAGCCAAGTTGCATAACTGGCTGCTTATATATCGCAGATATGACACAGTAGTGGGTGAGCGAGGCCTGAAACTGAGCGGTGGTGAGAAGCAGCGAGTTGCTCTGGCCAGAGCCTTTCTTAAGGTATGACCAGCTGCATGACAGCATCAGCTTGTTGCAACAGCAAACCAGTACATACCACATTCCAGATCTTGACTGGCATGGCTCTGTTGTGTGTACGTATGTGCCGTGTTATAGCAAAGCTGATGCAGACGACATGTGTTTCATAGTCTTACTGAACTCAGGTAGTATAGCTGACTTCAACATGCCTTTCCATCAGACTCTGTTTGAACCATGTTGCCTAAACATGTAACACAATGAGACAGCAGCATTGTGCGGTGGGCAAGGTGCAATCAGCAGGATGTTGGTGTTTTGCAGAACCCTGTCATCCTGTTGTGTGATGAAGCCACAAGTGCGCTTGATTCCCGGACAGAGAAGCAGATTCTGCAAGCGCTGCAGACTCTTGCACATGGACGCACCTCTCTTTTTGTGGCACATCGCCTTAGCACTGCTGCTCAGTGTGACCAAATTGTTGTTCTGGAAGGGGTAAGGATAAGGATTGCTTCTCAGCTTTGTTGACACCTAAAACTCCTGCGCAGCGCATGGTTTCATACCCATGCTTTTGTCAATGTCTTGCACAAGACTGTGACCGTATGTCTAAGCATGTCAGACTACATCACGCAAAGTTGGCTCTGAATGCTATGGACATGAGCAAAGCTACTGCTTCATTTGCAGGGTCGCGTGGTGGAAAGTGGAACGCACAGCTCACTGCTAGCCAAGAGTGGCAAGTATGCAACCATGTGGTCTAGACAGGCCAATGTAGATGATGCATCTTCTGTTGAACTTTTTGAGGACAATCAGCACATCAAGCACGAATGAGCAGATAACACTGCTTTTGGCTGCTGCTTTTAGCTGCTCTATGCATGCATGAGGGCCACCGCAGGAAAGCTGTTGGGCCATGTGCTTGCATACAATTGCAGCACGTCATATTCAATGAACCAGGTGTGAACTCACGGCAAATCAAGTATGAAGTCTGCAATCAATAAGTTATGTGGTAGCAAGTTGTACGAGATACTACATGTACCATCAGAAGGCGTCATCTCTTTCACAGATCACGTGTGTTGACTTGCACTGTCCAGCTGAGACTTGCTGACTCAACGCAAATATGTCACAGAATGTTTGCTGTGTCGCACGACCTCTGTGTCATCAAGGAGCACCGCGTACATAGTCTGCATCAAGCTGCTGCAAGTTGGGCAGCCATCGCATCATGCGCTGCTTGTATAAAGGGTTGTTCCTGGTAGCAGGATTGCATGTCAAGTACACACATGTCAATGTGGATCTGCAACCATCTAACTCTGCATTGAGCGTATCAAGTTCCAAAATCTGATTGTTATTGAGCCACAGATCTTGCAGCTTCTGTAAGCTAGATAGACCTGAGACAGTGCTGAGCTGATTGTTTGATACGTCCAGTATCTGCAACTCAGGCATGGATGAGATATCCTGCATCAGGCAGCAGATGACAGTATTTGAGCAGAAATGTGGCCTGGTACAAGGCTTCTTGCCTAGCTTATGATGCATGGAGTCAATGCTGCAAACATTGTGCAGCATTGACTGCAAGCAAAGCCAGCATGCTGATCATAGGCATGCATTCTTGTGACAATCTGGACCATTTTTTTTTACGCACCAGTTGCTGGGCGCTACATGGCAATGTGTCGGAGAGCTTACCTCTAGCTGAGAAATGCCGTTGTGTGACAAGTAGAGCTCTTGCAGTCCTGTGCAAGCTGCAAGTCCTGCCATGCCAGTTAGCCTGTTGCTTTGCAGACTCAGTCGCTGCAGCATCCTCAAGCTGCAGAAGCAACAAAGCTCAGGTCATCAGGCTGCTGCCTACCGACAGTTGTCTGCTACAACCAACTCAAGAGACGCCATCTTACCAAAGCTGTGAATACAGATCACCACATATGTGTACCTGCTGAGCCCAGATATGGATGCAATTCTGTTGCGCCCCAGCCACAGCTCTCGCAGACTCTGCAGCTTGTCCAAGCTGTCAATCTGGGAGATTCTGTTGTCACCTAGCTCTAGCAGTTCTAGCTGACTCATCTTACCCAAGCCCTGTGTAAGCAATGCAATCTCAGGTTCCATGGTACCGGTGGACATAAGCCAGCGGTTATGTGCTGAGGACATCCTGGACAGTTGACGCATATGCAAAGATGTCCATGCTGACAAGTAGGATTTTGCCTGCATCTGTGAACAGTGTTTTGCCAGTAAACTTTTCACCACAAAGAGCCATACTTCGATTGTGGAAACCTTGTTGCTGGTGATGTACACCTCCTTCAGTTTTGACGCTTGCAGTGTTGACAGGGTTGCCATGCTGCGCAGTTGATTGATCGAGAGATCAAGCTTCTTTAGGCAGACAAGGGGACTGAGATCTGGGAGCTGCAAAACCATGCGTCTGTTGGCCATATTCTGGCTTTGTGGCGTTGAGACGTCCTGATGCCGCTAAGGCAACAGAAGCTGCAGATCACTGCACACATGCTATTGCACAATGAGAGTTGACTGCACCTGCGATATGCTGTTGTCGTACAAGACAACTTCCTCCAGGGCTACAACATGACAATTGTTGTGAAGCTCTTGGCTTGACTTTGTTGAAGCACATGCTGTAGCACTGCATACCTGGGGCACTGGCCATGTGAACTATAGGTGACATACCGGTCAGGAGATTTTGCCTCAATAGCAGCTGCTTCAGACCTGGGGCACAACAAAGAATATAGTAAGCGAGTCATAACCTTGGGTGAACTTATGAGCCGGTACAGATGATCATTTTGTGGAGCATGCTGATTACCTGGCAGCTTTAAAAGCCGGCTGTCAAGCTCTGTGAGCCTATTAGCTGTGAGATCAAGCAGCTGCGTAGCAGTCAAAACTGTTTGCGAGTTTCTTGGGAAGCGAGCAATGCGTTGGGCCACATAGTGCACATTCCAAACTGTCATACTGAAAGGCTTTCCGGTAGAGGCACATCGTCCAGGTTCCGCAAGTGCGCGTTTGTAAGATCGAGCTCTGCGGCATCAGCAGCAACGAATACTTCTTCGACGCCCTGCGCCATGCTTAAAGAGGTCACACTGCCAAATCTGTTGGTTGCAGGAGATCGCTCACGGAGCTGCGTTTGCTGTTGCCATGCACTGCCCGCGCCTGCCCTGGCTTCCGTAACGACAGGGGCGGAGCCATTGCGGAGCAGTGCGGAGCATATTCGAGAACCGACTGTCCGCGCCGGGTGCCGTTATTGTTCGGATGCAGCCCCATAGCAAATTGGGCACCCTGCGACCCCGCTTCTGGCTGCACCCTTCATACCCTTGTGAAAAGCATACATGCCCTACGGAAGGCAGTAAAAGGCATGATCCTAGGAAAAGCCCGCATACCTACGGGAGTGACAGGCGCTAATCCTTTGAAGTGTCTCTCAAATCCAGAAAGGAAGTACAAGATACAAATGTATGACGACACTGATGATACAAGGGTGTCGAGCTATATGCATGTGCTTTCGGCCACATGCTCTAACCCCTGCAAAACTCCGGGGGTCGAGGCTGTTCCATTTGCCAACTTCGAAACAGCCTTAGAATGTTGATTGCCGCATTGACATCCCGATTCCAGCATGTGCGAGAA
>JAABUP010002589.1_pt1 | contig 34524 bp, 55 predicted proteins | sample 5559201 | NCBI WGS metagenome assembly JAABUP01 (sample SAMN10711887, study PRJNA513373) | rock metagenome | isolation source: Antarctica rocks | place: Antarctica
GATGCTGTCAGTCCACGTGGACGATCAACTCATTGCGTGCAACAGCCGATCAGCTCTCGATGCATTCAAGCACACGCTCAACAACAAATTCGAGTGCTCTGACTCTGGACCGGCCGGATACTTCCTTAGGCTTCAACATCTATCGAGATCGACCGGCACGCAAGCTTCGTATATCTCAACAACATTACCTTGAGGCAATACTTGACCGATTTGACTTGGTTGATTGCAATCCTGCACGGAGTCCTCTCCCATACGGATTTCGACCAATACCAGCTACGGATGAAGAACACCAGGCGGCACGACACCGTGCATATCCCCAGGCAGTTGGTGCTATCCTTTATGCGTCCACTGTAACTAGGCCGGATCTATCCCAGGCTGCTGGTGTTCTATCTCGCTTCATCAGCAAATGGAACGAATCACACTGGAAAGCAGCCAAACACTTACTCCGAATCCGAGGTACATCCGACCTCTGTCTTACCTTTACGGCAGAATCTGGTGACCGAATTGCCTTGGGTTATGCAGATGCAGACTGGGGGGGTGACTTGGACACTCGACGCTCTACTACCGGCTATGTCTTCAAGGTCTATGGCGGCACTGTTGCGTGGAAAAGCCGGCGTCAGCCAACTGTTGCTTTGTCTACTACCGAAGCAGAGTACATGGCATCAGCAGATGCAGCACGACAGGCTATCTGGCTTAGACTTCTGCTTGATGACCTTCAGCTTGGTCTTGGCAACAAACCTTTCCCCATCATGAACGACAACGCTGGTACCATTGCGCTCTCCAAAAATCCGGTCCATCACGAACGATCCAAACACATTGGACTTCGCCATCGTTTCCTCCGCGAGCGAGTCGAAGACAATACGATCAGTCTTTCTCATGTCCCCTCAGCAGACAACATTGCGGATCTACTTGTTAAATATCGACGAAATGCATAAGGAGGAAAGTATGAAACATCAAACTAGCGGCAGCGGGACTGCGCAGGCGGTCACGTGAGAAGACGAGATCGCCTTATCCTGACAGACATAACCTAGATCCTTTGGCCTTTTTACACAAATATGCTCACCTCTTCCAGGTCCTTTAATGAGGTCATAACCTGTTAAATATTGACGAAATGCATAAGGAGGAAAGTATGAAACATCAAACTAATTGAAAAGCGGCAGCGGGACTGCGCAGGCGGTCACGTGACCGGAAGACGAGATCGCCTTATCCTGACAACAGGGCGTGGCGTGCAGGGACATGTTTCATGAACCCTTTGTCCAGATCACGTGCTCTTGCGAAAGACAATACACGGCGTGAATAGAGGAAGAGACACACGGGTCTGTCAGAATAAGGCGATACCATGGTGCCAGCGGTGACGTCAAATGCGGAAGTTGGGGACCACGTACCCAGATGTTCAAGACGTAGAGTGTTGCAAGGGCTTGCTGGGCTTGCTGGAATGACGCGTCTAGGTGGCATGGTGGACAAGCTATAAGCTATGGCGGGGAGGGTGTTTTGTAAGTCGTATGCATCCAACACGAACTTAATAAGACGTCTCAGCCTCAGGATATCCTTATTTGGGTTTACCGGAAGGTGAAACAGGGCGAGCGGTTTCAGCTTCCGCGATTTCAGCGCAGCTTCCCCGATGATTCACGTTTGGCTCTCCTCCATTACACTGGATATCCCACTTTCTCCTGGTGGACAGGGACGTCTCCCATCACAGTCGTCATCCTCCATCAACACCAACAGGAGTGGCGCGTCTTTTCTTTCGCTCCAATCACCTCTTCCACTTTGACCCCAACGCAGACATTCAGATCAGGACTTCATAGGCGAATAAGCGGCATTCATCTCCATAAATATGTCATATCGGCCTTCCACTGACCACATATACTCTACGTCGTCGCGCCAGACTTTCGCGAGGCCATACAACTCGTGCTCCGATAACCAAAAGCCTCTATATCACGGTCAGCGCCAAGACCGGGACGAAGCGTTCGACGTCAGATCCGACTTTATTAGGGAAGGTCTGAGGTGGAACGACCTGCATGGCTCACCGGATGGGAAGCGAGATGGTATGAGGTGGGTCCAATCTCGAAATAAATGGCAGGCTTCTAGATGCCTGCTGATCACTACGCGTGTAACTCAGCTGAATTTATCTCAGCTATCGACCAATACAGAATCATATCGCTCCCTCCAGCCATTCAATCGGTCCGAAGCTTGAGGCATCACGTGAAGAGCTGGTGTCAATCCCTGTCCTCGGTCCAGAGTAAGTGCAACATCCAGCTTAGCTGTACGAGCTAGCCGTTGGCGTGTCGCGCTCACTGTCTCCAAGTTGGAAGAAAGCCGAGCTGCATCAGCAATCTCGTCGCGGCCAATCAGAAGTCCGTCAGGAGGAGCGCGGACGCGCGTGGAAGGAGTGGACGCGTGATCAAAGGGGGACGTGCGGGGTACAGTGGTTGACAAGGCGGTTGTTGGTGTTTGTGCTTTTCGCTGTCATCGTAGGGTGAGTCACGGCTCAACCATTTCATTTGCAGTTTCGAGTCGCATGATTTGAAACTCGCGCGAGGATCGTGAGTGAACAAAGCTGACTTGGCGAGGCAGCCTAGCGATTATGCTATACTTCTTGATCCCGCGAGCGCCGAGCTTCAGCTTCTACCAGCCTTCGCCGTTTAATGTCGACAATTCCACGATTGCATTTAGCAGGACACCGACCAACTTCTCCTTCACTGGCAACCTCAACTTGCTCGGTCAGTCTACTTGTACCCTTTGCCGCGACCCGACTGCTGCGTGATTGTTTGTAGAGTCCTCTGACGTTCACCTTCAGCCGACGTGACTAAGTCGTACCTTCCTGTGCATTTCTCGAACTTCGAAGCGACATTATACGACCTCGACACGGACAAGGCGATCGCCACGGGTAACTACGGAAATCTTGTGGTCGCGAGGAAGCAGAATGTCCCGGTCGTTGTGCCGATCGAGTTCTCCTACAGCGCCGTAAACGCCACCGATACCACGTGTCAGTCAGCTCCTTTTGGTAGTACCCTACTGATGGAATTGATGATCAGGGTTTGATATGTATGATGCATGCGGACACCTTTGGCCCGGCACGATTCGACCCGGTAGGCGCTCCTTTCACTTCAAATATAGGCAAGCTGACCTGTATACGCGATCTCAAATTCCGCTTGGTCGTCCGGATGTCCATCATTGGTCTCGTCACTCATCCCGAAACATCGACGCAAATCAGTGATGTCGCTTGTCCGTTTGAACTTCCTGGGAACAGCGTGTAGTCATATGACGCGCATTTCGCGTTGGCGGTATAACCGATGAGAGCCAGATATGCATCTCTGGGAGGATGACCCGATAGCTTTGGTCCTTCGGTTGCGTTCATCGTACTATTATCGTAAGGGCGAAACCCAAGCCTGAAGCTTCGGGTCTACGGCTTCTATGATACCGACTAAACCACTTGAATGGGAGGCACCGCCACAAACGCGACGATTAGACTTCGAGGCTCTCGCAGCTGGCCCCGGGTGCCTACTTGAGCCGAGATTCATGCGCCGTTATCTCGCATCCGCCCTATTAAAGGTATTCCGTCAAGCGAAGAGCTCTTGTGTTCGATCCTATTCACATCTGTCCCGCTCCTTTCTAGGACCCCTCTCAATTTAACAACGGCGGGTTGCGGCTTCCGTTGATGGGTGCCTGGTCGAGAACAAAGGGACCCACTTTTAGTCGTGCTGTCATCCTATGATTCATATCCTATGATCAATATCGAAGCATGATCATCAGGGTACGTTGTCAGCTGTGTCCGCATCGACAAGGTTCGCCTGATAAACGCAGATCTTTACCATCACCATCCTCCTCGCCATTGTCCTCCCATGGGCTGTCGCCACCCCTCTCCATCCCCTGCCTGGTGGCCAGGCGCCATACCATACACCTCCTTTACAGCATGCAGAAGTCGACGGAAGCCGGGTCCAGGAGGTGGAGTCCCTCCTCGACCGGTTCGCACCTATCGTCAAGCTCTCGCAAGCTTCTAGCCCAAGAACTTTTGGGTGATCAGCTGATGAAGCCGTCTTTCGCAGGATTGAGGAGGATTACTATCCCAGCTCAATAGACTACATGCTCCCGCACATCGACTTTGTGGGTGCCTCCCTCCTTGAATCCGAGCCTATCTGAGGAAGCTATGTAGCTCGAGGACAAGGACGGTCGGCATGTCCCAGCAGTACGTGCTCAATATCTAAACCCTTCACACTCAGAGAATGCTCCTCGCAGAATCATACCATCCTCACTCCCCCTCTACTGGACCAGATACCGATGTCAGGCAACGGACAGTACCTCTCCATTTCCGAACCCCATAACCCCCAGCCTTTCCTCCTTGATCCGGAAGCGGAATACCTCTTCGGTCCGGCAGGACAGGAGGGGGGAATGAAGCGGAGGGCAGATGGGAGAGGGGTGATTAAGGAGCCGATTTATGGGTTCTGGGTCGATCAGGGAAGAGGCGTCGTCGTGCGTCACTCTTAGCTTCTGAGGCGAGTCGAGCTGATGCCAGAGGACAGGATCTATGGTATTGGACGTGAGTTGATGGGTGAGGAGGGGACTGACAGAGGCTAGATATTACCCCTTCAATCTCGGAAAGCTGATCGGGGCGTTTGGGAACCTGGGGAATCGTGGGTCATTTGCAGATTTTCGCAGCTATCATGCTGATGAATCCCAGATGTTTCGGACTGGGAGGTGAGGCGGTCGAAACAAGCTGCAACGAGCCAGATGCTGATGGCGATGAGCATGTGCGCTTGCGCGTAATCAATGGCACTGCTGTTTCTGCGGACTATCGTGAGTCTTTTGAGTCCTGGTCGGAATTTTGCCTGATGATCGGGTAGATTCGCATACCGGCGGAGTATTCAGTGCTGGGTGCGTCCCGGCCTGGGCTGCTTGTACATTATTGACCTATACACAGGACGATTCGATGGGAGGATGTGCCTCAAATCGATGGTCGACCCATCGCCTTTTCTGCCGCGGGGAGTCACGGTCTCTGGCCCTCGCCAGGAGATCACGTGTATGCCCATGTACGCTCTTCCTCGTGTATTCACGCAACGCTGACAATCCTCAGGTATTGAATGCCTTCAAGCTGATCGATGTAACGGATGACGAGGGAGCGGTCTGGGACACTATAGGACACGTCGTGCCAGCACAGTATTGGAGTGGTCCAGAACGACGGCGGAAGATCTGGCACACAGGAGAGGAATCGTGGCTGAATTTTCGGGGGAAGTGGGGGAACAAGGGAGAGAATGATTGTTGGTGGCATAGGCTGGTTGGGATCTGCCAGGCGGGTTGTCCTCCTCTTATCCCATTCGGACGAGCGCTGACGGGTACAGCTCGTTGACGCCCCTCCGGGACCGAATCGGTATTTCGGTGGTCCACCAGACGTGCGCTACTGCGATCACGTGAGGAGTCTAAGCTCATAGAACCCTCGCAGTGTATCACAGGCTCCCTCTCGAAAGAGACCTCGTCCTTCTCCTTCTACTTCTCCAGTCCCGCTATCGCCTACGCCGAGGCACGCGGGATCTCGCTCGTCCAAGTCGAGCAGATCTGTGCTCGGCCATGGCAGGGGCGATCGACTCACGAGAGCAATGGTACGAACGATAATGACAGGATAATGGACTACGTACACGATGATTCGGACGAGGCGGATTTGGAGATTTGGGCCATCCATGGGGTCACCGACTTCAAGGGTGACGAGCAGCACACGGTGAGCTAGTCTGGGCATTGAAAGCGCAAACCTGATGAGACAGGTGACGACGGCGGCTTGCTCGGGATCGAACAGTGCAGTGAAGTCGTACCGGGTTTCGCTGTGCCTCAGGGATGGCAAATGTATCACTACGAGCGGGGAACGGAAGATCTGTAGCTATGAAGAGGGAAAGAAGGGTTATCGATTGGGGAATGCGGTGTCGCTGGAAGACGTGGATGATTGGCGGTGGAACTTCGGTCAAGCGACATGAAGGCGAGGTGATCGAAACGATCTTACGACATGATTTCGACAGTTGTACATGATGAGTTGAGTGCATGCCGATGCTATGTCGACGTCCTCCATTTTTCGCTCCTCCATATGATTATTCCTCCTCGTCGGTATGGGTTTGTGTCGCTCCGCATCCCTCGTCTAGTGTAAAGTCGAAGCGTCTGGATCGACAAAACATTGAGTCTCACGGGAAATACTGCTACGCGGTGGACCCGGCTCACTCTTCGTCATGGCATTATCCTGGTGGGCACCCAGTGTAGGCGAGTTCTTGGGCGGGTTCTTATTCGGTGTCGCCGGCACTCCGTCGTTTGACGAATTCGAAGAGACGATCCCCTCGATCTGGCTATCGCCCTCTTCCTCGTCGTCATCAATCTCTACTGATCCCATCAGTCTGGGGCATGGTTGGTTGGTCAAAGGAGGAGAAGAGGAGAGGAGGGAGCGACGTACCCTCGCCATAGACATCCGGATGCTCCCTAAAACAATCCTGCATACCCTTGAACCGATCCACACAGTCCATCCCCTTGGGCTCCGCCTCGCTAAACACAAAGCATGAGAAGGCCGCTTTGAATTGTTCTCCACAGGGTCCGTCGGCCATTCCTCCCAAGCACTACATTTCAATCAGTCGGTATCCAGCTCAGACTCAGGTGGAAGAGGTGTGAAGGAGGGCGGCGTACGGGACAATCCCAATTGATCTCGCCCGTCTCCTCGTTGAATGCGCCCTGTTGACTCGATTCCGCCTCATGCTGCTTCTCCTCGACCACGGCTTTCCCTTCTGCCGCTCCTATCCGTTCATCAGCTACCCAATCACAGGTACGATATAGGGTAGGGGTGAACCAACCTGGTCGTGGATGGATATTCTCCTTCAAACTCGGTTGGTCCAACACGCTCTCCCTAAATCTCGAGTCCGCCCGCAGTGTTCGTGAGCTGGCGGAGTAAGCAACACCACCGACCAGGAGTGTGAGGGAGGCGATCGCTGCTGTTCGGGTGCCGCGAGAGCTGGAGGGGCGGAGGGGCTCGGTGGAGAATTGGCGAGCTACCCGGGTGAGGGGTCGGAGGGCGGGGCGAAGAGTGGGGCCGAACATATCGCTATGTTGTGGAGTGATCTGAAGGTCTAGCTTGAGGACATAGGCCAGCTAGTGAGATTGAGGAAGATTTGTCACCGGTGGTGAAGATTAGTAGACAAAGATCGGCTCGATGACAAAGCTTTGAAATGTCGATTATTTCTGGTCACGTGATCGTCCTCTAGACCGAAATCCCAACGGCGAGCGATTTCCAAAGTAAGGCAAGACTCGCAGCATGGCGTGATGGGGGATATAGCAGATCTTACGGCCAAGGCGTATGAGATCACGCGGATGATACCATACGGAAGGGTGACGAGCTATGGCGAGTCCCACCTCTCCCATACCGATGACAGCCATCACTCGTCGAACAGCGCTGTTCATTCACTCACAAGCGAGCTTTGGGCTCATACATCCAACAGGCCACATAGCCAAGCTCGCAGGATACCCCGCTTACTCTCGGTGAGCAATTTCAAGGATTACTGCGGGATTCGTGGAGATGATCGCTGGAATCTTCTAGACACGTCGGCAACGCGCTCAAGATGCTTTCAGCAGGCACCGACATCCCATGGCAGGTCCGTAGCCCATCCGTCTCACTAGACTACGAAGCTAATGGAGCAGAAGAGGGTGATATCGTCGAAAGGTATCATCTCGCCCAGAGGGGATCAGGGACAAGGCGTGGCGAGACAGAGAGATAGGCTGGAGCAGGAGGGGGTTGAGGTGGAGACTCTGGGCGGTGCGGGAGGGGAGAGGGTTGATCTGACGAGGTGGGGATGGTTCCCGGAAGAGCTGCCCGAGCAGGAATGACGGTGTGACAAATAGTTACAAACCTAATGACCAGTGGTTTAATGCTTGTTTGAACATCTTTGATGTCATTGTCCTTGTCCGGGCAAGGGCTTGCTCCAGGCTACGAGAATCATCGAGATTGGGGAAGGTTGGCGATGACCCGTGGATCGGGTCACATTTGAGCTGATGATGTGCAAGTAAGCGGAAAGGATACATGCGGAAAATGCTACGCTGTCTATCGGATATTGACTGGGATCCATTCGAGTCAGCATACCCCCATGTCAATCGCAGGTTCGACTTACAGCTCTCTCCACAACCACAAGTATCCACCACATTCGGACTACGCCCCCACGGCATCAGCACTCTCCTCGCCCTTAAGCCAGTCCCACTCACTTATCAAAAACGAACCCCGCGCTTAACCGATTATCCCTCCAATCCATCCGACTCCCAATAATACTAAACAGCGCCTTGGAATCAATCAACACCCTCACCCCATCCTGCTCGACCACCTCGTCAAACCGTCCGCCGGGAGGCGGGACGTAATCGAGGTGATAGGCCATCCCTGCGCACCCGCGGGACTTCACGCCGATTCGAAGGAGTTTGGGTTCGGTGGGGGAGGAGACTAGGGATCGGAGGCGATCTAGTGCTGCGGGAGTCTGAGAAATGTCAGTACGAGGCAGACGTGAAGGAGGAGGTAGGAGGCGCGAGAAAGGCGTACCATTGAGATGGCGCTTTTCATGGATTTGATTGATCGTGGACGAGGAGCAGAAGAGGTCGGATCGAGCGCTTTTGACTTGCCCTTGCCTTCGACGGGCTCGACGTAGACTGCGGCGGGGACACCTTCGAAGCCGGAGGGCTCGGACGAAGGTTGGGCGAGATGCGAGGTAAGGCGACGGGCGGGCAGACGGGAAGTGGAGGCCGAGCACGGGAAGGACGACCGGAAGAGATAGGACGAAAGACGAAGGCGAGCGAGATGTCGGGTGACTGGCGAGGCTATCGACATCGCAGGATTGGTCTGGGCAAGAATAGCCCGTAGATTGGGTGGTGACGATAGACTTCGATCAAATCTGAGATAGGTGGCAACGCCGGACGAAGTCGGGAATCCTTTTATTCTAATGAAAGAGCGGGTCCTACGCTGACGACCGCCTTGGTCGGGACAGCTTCGAATGCCTAGCTGCGAAGTCCTAGTGAGCGATGCGATGTATAAAGTCTACTGGAGCGATGGTGAGTACATTCAAGGATTTCGCAGCGACCACCTCGACCCAAATGTAAACCTATTCGGCACTCCTCGTAAGCTGATCGGGGCTTGCCGGCCAAAGTGTTCATGGGAAGAGCAAGTGTTCTTGCCCTATCATTCCCACACTCACACATCCAGCTGTTTATTTCCAGCCTGTGCATCGATAAATATCTCCACCGACCGGTCTTTTACCATCGTAAAAGATGGCCGGCGGTCAACACGAGCAAGACATCCTCTCGCCCGAACAAGTCAACTACATCTCAATCGCCCTCTTCCTCGCCCTCTTCCCGATCTCACTATACATGTACACCCACTGGCAGAGTATGCGGCGCAGATTCCTCAGCTACCCAGCGGCCGAGGTGCAGGGTGCGGCGGGGAAGAAAAAGATCTCATGAGGCGGTGTGAAGAATTTGGATATCAAGCAATATTGGTAAGGAGGTTCCGGTGAGTATTCAGGGGTTTCTGGACGCTATGGACTGATGGCTTGGTGCAAGGTAGAGGCGGAGAGCACGATTTGAGGACTCACGATTCCGACCACGAGGACATATGACAAGACTCGCAATGCTCGACGATGACAGTATCTGTGCCCAGTATGGTAGCAGTTTCAGGATCTCGATCAGTTGAGAAGCCTGGAAACGATCTTTTGCCGCTGCGAAGCCTCTGCCAGTCTCGATATAGGCGGGATACTACGACGGGTTTGGGGAGTACGATGTAACTCATGAAATCCAGCTCCGCAATTGGCGGACCAACTGCACTGGATCATGCTTGATTTGATCTAGCTGCTTGCGGAAGGGCGCTCTCGCCACTCGTCGGGCGTCGCCTGACGATGTCGTGACCGGCTCAAGAGAGAATCGGAGTCAATGTTCAATACCTTGATGACTATACGGTTTTTTATTTTGGCCAGAATCAAAAGAACCGATTTCTCTATCACCGGCAAAATCGGTTAAGCTTCGAACCTGACGTTACAGCATATCTTGAAAAGACATCGTGTCTTATGATCATGACGGATTCTACAGAGTTTGTTTGTCGCCAGGTCACATGGCTGTCGTCCCCCCCATCGACAGCCAATATCGCCCCCGTAGTCCACGGCGCGTCCCTGACAAGGTAGATAATCGTGTTGGCTATATCCCTCGCATCCCCACCGTGCGGCCACGGTGTGATCCGCCGGGACAGCAGCTCGGTCGGGAGGCTCTGTCCGCCCATGATCGCCGAGATGTCTGCACATGTCAGTCCAGGGTTGAGAGTGTTGTACAGGGTTGACTCACAGCCTGGACAGATGGCATTGCAGTTTATGCGATGTTTGGCGTAGTCTGCCGCGACGGTCCGGGTGAGATTGATGACTCCTCCTTTCGAGGCGCTATACGCAGCTGTCCCCAGTCCTTTCAATACTCCACTTCACAAGTGAGCGAGCGAAGGGACGTACGCTCGCAAGGTCCGCATACCATCCCGTGTATGCTCCCCATATTCACAATCGTCCCCCTACTGCCTCTGCATGTCCTCGGATCGACCAGCCCACCCTGTCCATCAGGCAGCGGCACGTCCCCCAGCTCCGAGCAGATATCCGAGTCTCCCGGAAAGAGCTCCACCTCTTGCTCCAACATCTGCGTGACGGCAGCTTTTGTCCCATTCCAGGTCCCCATCAGGTTCACCTTGATGATCTTCTCTGCAAAGTCGGCAGGCTCGGTGTGGATCCCCTCGTTCATGTTACCCGTTGTCAGACCGGGTATGCCGGCATTGTTCACGATGATGTCCAACCTCTTCCGGGGGGAGACTTTGTTGACTGCGAATCGGACGGCATCTTGGAATGCGGGAAGGGAGGAGACGTCGAGTTCGTGGAAGTGACCGGTCCCGCCGTTTTTCGTGATGAGCTCGTGTGTAGGCGTGTCAGATGCTGGGATGGACTGAGAGTGGGAGGGCCGTTCTCGAGCGGCGCGGGTTTGAGGAGAGATGTCGCAGCATAGGATAGTTGCGCCGAGACGGGCGAGACGGAGGGCAGTGGCTCGACCGAGACCGGATGAGGAGCCCGTCACGATGGCTGTCCTACCTTTGAGGGAGAGTGAAGCTGGGAGGTCGGTGAAAGTGAATTCTGATGGGGAGGTGACACATCCTCGGTGAAATAGCGTTGGGTGATGAGATGTAGAGCGAGTGAGAGGGAGAGCGAGAGAGCGCGAACTGACATGTGGCCCGCTACTTGTAGTATCCAAGACATGAAGTGATGACCGTTGAATGGAGCCCGAGAGTGATGACAAGCAACCGAGAGTCCGCTGATGTGACGTACTCCTTTCGTATATCTCTCACCTGCTCACTTGCCCTCAACAGCGCACTACCATTACCTCGCAGGAAAATACTTGAGATGTCCTCCATTCCTCCAGTTCAGGCGAAAGGTTACGGGATCTCCGGTACGTGTCATCAGGCATCGAGCCTTGTTGGTGATGACCTAAGTCTCAACCCCAGGACCCCGCCAAGTACACCGAGTGCTCGATCCACGTAGTTCATTGGACCCATTGATCGATCCGTCTTTCAGTGCATCGAATGTCGTCGTCGGAAACGTCGAGTAAGTACACGAGAGCTAGCTCCGAACCGAACATAAGCCTCAAAGATCTGCGTCCAGTGTGACCGTCGTTTGCCTTGCAACATCTGCGTCAAGCAGTCGAAACGATGCACGTCCCCGGAAGCTACGAAGGTCAAGCAGTGAGCATCATGATCCGTATACTTATTATAGAGGTATTCAATCTGATCCTGGTACCCTAGATACGTAAAGGAGCTCGAATCTCAGGTCGGATACCTTTTGAGACTGCTCGAGACGCATGTGCCGGATTTGAGTCTAACAGACTGGATCGACTACATCCACTTGGCGCGGTAGTAACGATCGATCGCACAGCTTTGCGACCCACAATCCTTACTCGATCTGCACTTCTTCCCAGATCCTCAGGCTCACAGGACGGAACGCAACTCCGGCGCCGGGGAGACACGCTCGAGTCAGGTCTCTGGCATCGCCCAATGATCGACTCGAGAGTGTTACGCCGTCTGCATCAGTCACTACCGAAGCGCTGGAGAAACAGCCTCGATGTGCCGAGGGCTTTGAGTGGAACGATAGCGAGGGCCGCCCTGTCAAGGATGGGACTGCTTCGTTATCCCTCGAGCCGGACGGTGAGGGGTACCTAGGTATGTTTCCAATAAAGCTCCGTCGCCCCCTCTGCTAAGTAGATCATTAGGCTTTGCATCTACGGCGACCTTGCTTCGGATCATTCAAGTTTGTGCGGGATGCATGGGGATGTCGCTACCACTGGAAGAGCGGACCGATTTCCCTGCGACCGAACCAATCCATCAAACTCCATCCAATCGGGACGACTCCATGAATATCGACGCATACTTTCGTCACTACCATACGCAATATCCTTTTCTCCACGAGCCAACCTTCCGAGCTCAATGGGCCAGGTCGTTCCTCGGCCAAGGGCATCTCAGTGAGCAGGCTGCTTTCTGTGCCCTCACAGCTGACCGAGTGCCATCCAAGCTGGGACTTCTACAAAATGCCGTCCTCGGTCTCGGGGCCTTCTGCCCTTTTCAGCCGACCTGAATGCCACTGCACTACCTCAGGGCCGCCACCTCAGCCGTCACAACCGAACACCTTGAGGCGGGGAGTTTGACTCTCGTCCAAGCCTTTGCTCTCCTCAGCAGTTTCACGCAAAAGATGACAGACCCAACGCTGGGGCAACGTATGGCGGTATGTGCATAGCGCCTATGTGAGACTTCGTTGACCCGTTTGGCAGGTATCGCCGTGCGTGTGGCGATTGGCTTAGGTCTTCATCGAGAGATCCCGTTGTGGAGGATCACCCCTTTCGAGCGGGAATCAGGTGCCTACTACCTCAACCTCCCCTTTGCGCGCTACTGATGGAGTACTGCGTAGACGTCGTGTATGGTGGGTAGTGTGGACCTTTGATTCCGGGTTTTGCATGACATTGGGCAGACCGATTGTGCGTGAGATTTTCAACAGGTGTCGTCAAGACTCATGTACAGACGTAAACAGCTTCTGCCAGCCAGCGATGCGGAAGTCGAAGTGCCCCTCAACCTGGATGAGGCGGTAAGCTCCACCACCCTCTCGGCTTGGAATTCGCTAATCCTCATTGAAGGATCTCACGCCAACTACGCGGATCGTGCCCGCCAAAAGGTCCGAGCTAACAATATACAGGTGATGATCTTGAACGTCTCTTTCCACCAGATCGCCAATCGCATCTACAACCGCGTCATCTCTACTCCACCCCTGAGTCCGGAGAAAGCCATCGAACTGGACGAAGAGCTGCAACATCGGCATGTACGAGAACCGTCACGATTCGAATCGAATCTCACTGCTTCTGACTACCCTTGGCTGAGGTTTCCAGCTCACCGTCTATTCTGGCGGTACAGCAATTTGCGGATCATCATCCATCAAAGGGCGTTCCTCGAGTATGCCGTGAATGGCATCGATCCCATCGGGAAGGGCAGCAGCCACACAGGCAGAAGTCCGGCCAGACGGATTGGCCCGCTCTCGACGGGAAATGAGCAGCCAGCTCTGCCTACAATCGGCCAGCAAGAGCATTCGATCAATCCGCTCGTTCATACCGCATCGACCAGATAATCGGTTGCAAGCCTGGTACGCTCTGTGAGTGACTGATCACGCCATGTGCTGTCCACCTCGAGTACCTTCGCTTATGATTCTAACGATTCCAGGCGTTTTCTGTTTCCTGCCACCTTCGTCCCCCTCATCGCGCTCTACAACCACCCAACTTCTCCCAGTCAACAGGTATGGCAAGAGGATGTCAGCCTGGCTATTGAAGTCCTGCATATTCTACAAGAGGATCCGCTCGCCGAGCGCTGTCTTCGCATCTTGGATGTCTTGGCGCCACATCTTGGTGTAGTCTTCGATCAAGCGAATGCTCCCGGCGATGCGCGCGAGGCGAGCGAGATGTTTGACGTTGCCGGACTGGAAGGTCTGCTTGAACAGACGTGGGGGACGGTGGGCGAGCCGACTGACTTGATGCAGATACTGTGAGTCGGACCCAATGCCAAACAGCTGACTGACTTGGAATAAAATATGCAGCTCGGGTCTCACGGGATTTGATTCGCAGTCTGGCATGTGGCCAACAATGGAGACGGCGGATCCGTAGTCTGAGTTTAGTCTGGTGTTATGACACGTCCTGTCGCACATTTGGTGAGATCTGCATGCATCTCGCTTCGACAGTCTCGTATCGGATGGACGAAACTCTTTCGAATCATCGCCAATGAAGCAAAGCAAAGCGAGGGAATAAACCCAAGGCCAATAGCTAACAAAGTGCCAAGCGCGATACACTCCCACCAAGCGTTCCTTCCATACACCGTGAACTCATCAAGATCCGTCGTAATCAGAGACCGGCGGAAATTCAGAGCGCACGCCGGATAGGTACTGGTATTATGGCCGTGTTCGTTGAGGTACCAATTCGCACGGCCCCTCGACCACACCATGCCCCCCAACCTCTCCCGTATATTACCCACGCGACTCATCTCCACATCCCTTATCACGTCCGGCGCGTCACAGCTCTTCTCCACCAAGATCGGCCTGAGGAGGACACGCTCGATTTATTCGACTGATACTCGGCTTCGAAGATGACGCTGTTATTCGAGGGGAATGAGTTTGGGTGGAACATGATCCCGAAGTTTGGGAAGCCGGATACCGAGATTGTCTTGTATGCGTGAGCTCCTTTGTCGGCTCTCCAGACATCGGCGAGGAGGTGGGAGTGAAGACCGCGGATCTGGATGGGGTGGAGGTACTCGGTCGCTTTACCCCGTTCCGAAGACCATTGCGTCGACAGGAAAGACCTCGCATTCGGTACTGACGATGCTGTCGCCTTTGATGTGTGATACACCGTTCGCGACGAGGGTCATACGCTCATCGTTCACGCATGCGAGGTAACCTCCCTTGTCCGTCCGGACTCGCCTCTTGCACCCAAACACATCCTTCGGGATGAGCGCGTCATGCAGATTCGCCGGTGCGGCGCGCTCGATATGCTCGATAGCGACTTGTTCCATCTTACGCGCGATCTTCCTTCCTCGAGCGGACTTCTCGAGGATGATGGATTCCGCATCGGTCCCGTAGAAGAGGTAGAATCGGTATAGCTTGAGTAGGCGTGGGAGGTATCGATAGCACAGCTGTGTTGTTCGGGAGATTGTCGGATCGTGGCGAGGCAAGTATCAATGCGCTGAACGACCGAGCTGGACGATCGATCCGACACCGGTCTCCAGTAGGTCAGGGATGATCTGCGTCGCCGAACATCCATTCCCGATCACCGCGATGGCCTTCCCCTTCCAATGGAATGTCGTATTCCACTTCGCAGAATGCCAATACTTGCCTGAGAAGGTGTCGAGACCGGGCAGCACCATGCCCTTGGGGAAGGAGAGGGCGCCCACGGCAGAGACCAAAATACGAGCTCGGAACGATCGAGAACACCCATCAAGGGTATTACGAGTCTGAACCGCCCAAATCCTTCGTCCTTTCTTTTCTCCTTGAGCGTATTTCCACTCGGCGCTCGTCACCTCGCTATTGCACAGGAAATGCTGCCTCAAGGAGAAAGGATCGACGGTGTCATTCATATACCGAGAGAGCTCGCCTTGGCGGCAGTACGTGTGTGACCCCTCGGGATTCGGGTTCCAGCTGAAGGAGTAAAAGTGCGAAGGGATATCAACGCCGCAGCCGGATCAAAAGCGTCAGCAACTAGATCAGCTGAAGTACTGGGAGAGGTGTACTCGCCTGGATAATCGTTCAGCTCATTTCACCAAGTCCCGCGGATAGATCCCGCCTGATGGTGTTTGAGCGTGTGGGCGAGGGTGATCCCGCTCGCACCACCTCCGATGATGACCACCACGTCATCGCCTTGAGTGTTGCCATTCATCCTGGGTCGATGGACAGTTCGAGAATCACATCGTGAGTCCAGGAGTCAATATACATCGAGGCAGCGGAGATCTTTCCGCTCGTTCAGCGGCCCCTCATCACGGTCATTATGAGAGAGACATGCCGGACGTCATTGCTGAGATCTAGACGTCCACTCCAGTGATATATCGATATTGGGGCATTCAATGGGGACAATGAACGGAAAGAATTGGCGTCCATGGGCTTCAGCAACGACAGCATCTACCGCTTTGCCGCCGGTCTCTCGCCAAAGGCGCCTTCGTGGTTTCTGACCAAATCGAACGCTCGGGTCACTCTGTTCACGCGGTTGATGATGTTGACAGGGCCCCCCCTCCTTTTACTTCCCACAGACTCGTCCTCAACAGCTTCGTCATGGCGGTAGAGTCAATCCCGGTATCGTCGATGTCTCGCCGGTAGGTTTATTGGGCGGCAAGGCACCTGCTCTCGCTGGACCGACCCAATCCAGCCTCAATGCCGGGATCCTCATCGTTATAAGTCATATCTTTGTTTCACCACGATGTCGGAACAAAGGATCCCAATCTCCCCCGGTCCTTCTTTCTCCTCTTCCTCACGACCACCTCGCGCGCCTTCTATTTCTTCACTGCGGCACCAATATCAAGGAGGACGACAGCACGGCTCGCATTCTCGTCGGCAGTCGACGGATACGACTTCGGGTTCAATCAGGTGAGTGGTATGAGAAGAGGGGTAGAGTACAAAATGTGTACAACGGCTGACAACAAGGGTTTCTTCCTCAGCCAGCCCACCCCACCAATTACATATTTTCCCAATCCATCATTCTTCAGTCAACCCAGCAGCTCGAACTTGCCCAACAGCCCCACCTTTCAACCCCATTTCTTGTCGTCACCCTCCCGCTCATCCATGTCCCAACGTTCACCTATCCCACCCGCATCTACCTACCAGGACGACGACGATGAGCAGGGCGAGAGGACACCTCGAAGGGGTACCGTCCACCTCGCTTCAGCTGGCTCCAGTCCGAAGACGAGGACGAGCAGTACCATCGGTCGGCGGAGTCTGGCTGGAATAGGTAGCGGTGCGGCAAGCCGGACGATGTCTAATCCCGGATACGGTGCGACGCACCAGACAACTCTTGCTGCTTTGGGTCTCGGCGATCCTGAGCATAGGAGGACGATGGGCGATGCGCTCGCCTCACCGCGTAGGATCTCGACGTCAAATCCGCATACCGAGCCTTCTTCCCGAGTCCCCCACTCCCAGCCAGTGACCGCTTCGACTCCTCGCTTTCGCGATATGAACAGGTACACCGAGTCCCGCTCTGCGCAGTATACCGACAACTCGCTGCTGAACACGTCATCGATCATGGGCAAAGGACATCAAAGGAATATTTCTGCGAGCTCGATCATTAGGTCCACTCGCGTGTACCCGATGAGCCCGACTAGCTCGGCACTCAGAAAACTGCGGTCATCGGCGAGTCTCTTCGGACTGCATGTGGGGGGACAGATGGAATATGATGGGGATGAGGTGCCGGGCGGTGTTAATGATGGGGCGCCGGAGGAGGATCCTGGGCTGGATTCGAATGGGACGAGGGTGTGGTACAGGTGCGGATATCTGTCAATGTTCTCGTTAGGAACACTGAGATCGCTTCCAGCTCATACGTCACGATCGACTGGATACATGATGCTGTGAGCGCCCTCTAATACTGACACCCACGGTATTGATCTCGCACAGATCAAGGAGTCTTCTCGAGTACGTCGACTTCGGTACAACGCTTCTCGGTCAGTCCGTGGTGCTATCATAAATGTGTGGGACCGCTTTCAAGGGTGGCTAGTGGTCTCAATCATCGGTCCGTCCCTGCTTGGTCCTTTGTCCGGGCGCTCATGACTCCATGACTCCTCAGGTATTGTCACCGCAATGATAGCCTTCCTGATCATTCGAGCCGAAATGGCCCTCTTCGACCTGAAAGAAGGCTTCTGCTCTACATCGTGGGGTACCGCCAAACGCTTCTGCTGCGCGCCTCATCATAGGGGTCGTCCGGGTGGAACGGAAGAAGCATGTGGGGATTGGGTTCAGTGGGGAGAGCTGTTTGACCCGAAGGCGCGGGATCGGCCAGAGGGCAATTGGTTGTTGGGCGGACCGGAATTCGGTGCCTATTCGATGGTCGCGGTGAGTCACTTCCCGCAAGGCTTCAAGGCATGTATTGACGCTCTTGGCGTTACAGCTCGCATTGGCAACACTGGCATCGTGCTTGACCGTCTACTTTTCATCCTCCGCACATCATTCAACATCCAAGGATTCGAATTTCCTCGTGCCGACCTCTGCCCAAGTGGACACTTCAAACAGGAAAAGCAACTCCGAACGTCAACCTTTGCTGCAAGACACACCGTCCACTCCCGATACTTTCCGCATTACTGCCTCGGAGTCCCCTCGGAAGGTCATGTTCTACGCTGCAGGCAGCGGGATACCGGAAATCAAGACGATTCTTTCGGGTATGTCTACTCCGCCAGGAGGACGTGGCTGATGACCTCGATGCCTCAGGTTTCGTGATTCATGGCTATCTAGGTGGATGGACTCTGCTCACCAAGAGCATTGGTCTCGCCCTATCTGTCGCCTCCGGACTTTCTCTTGGCAAGCTCTGCTGTCATTGGCTGGTTGTTGGCTAATGATCATTCTAGGTAAAGAAGGCCCACTCGTCCACATCAGCTGCTGCGTCGGCAACATCGTCTCCCGTCTTTTCCTCAAATTCGAATGCAACGAAGGTAAACTTGTTCAATACACTCCGCGCTACCTTTTCCTTCCTTTGCTCACGGAAGATCTCAGCCAAGAGGAGGGAGATCCTATCCGCGGCTTGCGCTGCCGGTGTTTCTGTATGTCATTTCGCTTGACTTCTTGCATCGGCCTTGATGATGGCCAGGTCGCCTTCGGTGCACCCATCGGCGGAGTCCTCTTCTCCCTCGAAGAAGTCTCCTACTACTTTCCGCCAAAGGTCATGTGGAGGAGCTTCTGGTGTGCTGCGGTTGCGGCCATAACGCTGAAGGGTCTCAACCCTTTCGGCAACAACAGCCTCGTACTTGTACGTCCATATTCTTGAGATGCTTCTTGGGATGCTGATGAGGTCAGTTTTCTTTGAGCTATACCAAGGAGTACCACTATTGGGAATTTGCGATCTTTGTCCTGCTCGGTGTCTTTGGAGTGAGCACCTTCCAACCAGCGCGGAAAGATCGGCTGACGAAGGGGCTAAGGGCTTATACGGTGCAATATTCTCGCGGCTCAACATCCTATGGTCAAAACATGTCCGTCAAGGAACATGGGTCAAGGGACATCCCATCCTCGAGGTCGTTCTAGTACCTTTACCCGCTTGCAAACGAGTCTAGGCCGACTTGTCTTTAGGTGACGATATTGACGACCTTTGTCTCTTTTGTCAATCCGTACTGCCGAATAGGCGGCACCGAGCTGGTCGCAATGGTGAATGAATCAGCATGAAGTTTGGAAGCTGACGGCAATATAGCTATTCGCAGAGTGCCGTGCCGATACGACCAGCAATTTCTGCGTCGACCATCCCGGCGAGATTGCGGCGGTGATCATGTACCTGGGGATGGCCTTGGTCATCAAAGGCTGTCTGACGATCATCACATTCGGCATCAAGCTTCCAGGTTGGTCCCTGCCTGATGAGACCGCCAGCATGACTGACGAAACGTAGCCGGAATCTTCATCCCATCCCTCGCAGTCGGAGCGATCTTTGGCCGGATCGTCGGGCTGGCCATGGAGTGGATCGAGTTTCAGTATCCGACTTTGACGATATTCGACGTCTGCCGGGATACTGAATGCATTGTACCGGGACTGTACGCGATGGTAGGAATCCCATTCTCCCCTACAATCGCGATTATCCTTACAATTGTTCAGGTCGGCGCTGCCGCAACACTCGCTGGTGTGACACGAACCACTGTTTCGCTGGCGGTCATCATTCTCGAGCTCACCGCGACGCTGAATTACGTCGTTCCCGTCATGCTTGGCGTCCTCGTAGCCAAGACAGTCGCCGATGCAATCGAGAAGAAAGGCATATACGACCTCGTCATCGAGTCAGTAATCCTTAACCTTCTGGTGGTCTGATACTGATCATTCGCCTGGCCAGTCTGAACGAGCTACCTTTCCTCGACCAGAAGCGGGAGTATCTCTGGGGAGGACGTCGCGCGTCGGAAGTGGCAGATCAGGATGTTCCTGTCCTACGCGCGGACAAGCCGCATACCGTCCGGTCTCTCACCGGCAAGCTACTCCACCTCGTCCGAGTAGGACTGGCAGATACGGGTTTCCCCGTGCTAGTGAAAGAGACGGTGTCGGATGGGGACGGCCGGCATCTCTCGGGGATGCGCATGGTCGGTTTCCTGGGAATGAATGAGCTCGAACATGCTCTCTGTGAGTAGTCCCGACTGGTCGGAAGTCAGTATTGATAGGTACACTCAGCCGCATTGTCGGACGATCCGGATGCTAACCTCAACCTCATGCCTCAGGACTCTGGGACGCGAGCGAGGAACAGTACGATGTCAATCTTCAGCTTCGCCGAGAGCTTCTCCGATCCGAGATACGATCCTTACGACATCTCGCGCTATGTCGATCGGGTGAGTCCGCCCTTGAGGGTGTTAGCCCATAAGCTTATAGCGCTCGCAGGCACCCATCACTGTCCAGACTCAATCGTCGCTCGAGCTAGTGCAACAGCTCTTCGTCAAACTCGGCGCTCGTCAATTGCTCGTCACGGATTCTCGAGGCGTATTCAAGGGGATGGTGACGAAGAAAGCTTGGCTCAGCTTCCTGAGCGAGCTCGAGAAGGACAATCAATAATGACTATATGACGAGCATCTGAACATCAATAAGAACTGTATCACGATCGTCCAATAATAATGTGTCACGAGCATCAGGTTGTCAGGATCCATTTGCATGCTCGTGCCGTTGCTGGTCCCGTCGCATCCGTTCTGGTAAAGGGAGGAGCTCGCCTGTCTCGCTGACCAAGCCGACCGGATCCATCTGCGCGACGAGAGCTTGGTTGGCTGGGTTGTGCAGCATGAGGTTACGGGTGACAAAGAGAGCGTGTTCTCGCAAATCTGAGCTTAGTTCAGCATTGCCGAATCAGTAAAAGCAGTGCGAGCAAGACGTACAAGGGTTGGACTCGTCCACCTCAGTCATACTCAAGACCAGCTGGACACCACCGCATTCCCGCACGAGGTCGCCGACGGCGATGTCCTCATACGTGAGGATGCCAAGCAGGCGAACGAGATTGCTCTTGATGCCTGATAATGGCGCGATTTCGGCTGACGCTGAGTGCAAAGGTACGTTGCCAGGCTTGACTCTTGGGAGAAAGAGGTTGAGCTCTTGCAGCAGGTCTATACGGTGTCAGAAGACCAATGGTAGGGGAAATCCAAAAAATGACTTACCGATCAAGGGCTTTACAACATCCCTCTTCATGATATTCAGCATCAACTCGTCCCCTCCCTCCTCTGACTCCCTCCGATCAAGCCGACCCTGCACAGCCAATCCAATCCCACTCAATCCCTCGCAGACCAAAACCAACCCCTCGAAAACTTTCGGTAATCTCGCATCGTCTTGACCGGACCGCATCGAGGACTTAGCATAATGGGCGAGAGAGAGAAACAGGGGGATGAGGAACTCGTTTGGGCTCGGTATGGGGTTGGGCCGAGTAGTTGAGGAGACATGGGAATCGAGGATTTTGAGGAGGACTGTTTGGCTGGGCGAGATCGGCTCGTCGGGTGTCGAGAGAGCGGCGAAGAGTGAAGAGTGCAATCGCTCATCGATGAGCGAGTTGATGATCTTGCACCTATGGCAGTGTCAATAAACAGGATTGGAGGTAAAGTATCGGGAGCGCGCACGCGAGCTCGAATCGTCCGTGATGGGACTCGAGCCAATCGTCCATCCGATCGAGGATTTTGGATAGCCATCCCAGACCAGCTGGGCTCAGCAGCAAACCTCTGCATCGGGGCATCAGGGCGGACGAGGCAGATTGAGTGGTGAAGTAACATACATTCGAGAAGGACTATTCCGTGTGACGTTGTTTATCAGGTGAAGAGTCGCGTTATTGGTCTTCGAGTCACGCGAATCGAGTAGCCGTCTAACATGATAGTCCATCAGCGGGAAAGTCATTGACGCGAGCATGAGCACGCACATGATCACGTCGTCCTCTCTACGTCCGCTCAGGTAGATGGCCAACCGATCTTCCGCGATTCGAGCAGCGTCGGGTTCCGCAGAGACCGGCGAGACGATGTTGGACAGAAGCTGGGTGAGGACTGCATGGAGGGTGTGGACTTTAATTCAGTCAGCTTAAGGTGCTGAAGCCAACAAAACGCCTACATCGCTGGTCCTCGGTGCGGGTGAAGGTGGTGATGTTGAAGATGAGGTTTCGAATATCGACCTCGTGGTGCCTGATCGCTTTCAGCTGAGACCTTGGAGAGACTCCGAGACGCACGCTGCTGCCTCCTGATGGGCTTGCAGACCCGCTACAATATTTCGCTCGAGCTTGCCCAAAGCTAGGACGAGGCTGATCCTCGAATCCTCTGAAGCCCCGAGCGAGGAAGCCACATTGCCCGGATCAAAAGATAGGGCAAGAGCTCGCCACAACAGACCGATTCGATCCCATATTGATTCTGACTGAGTGCTCAAGGCCTTCGAGGCTTCTCCTCTGACGAATATCAGCATTGCCCGTCACCGAATTGCCTACCTTCCGTCCAGGTTCAGCGCAAGGTACCTGGCGAACCTCTCCGCTTCCACCGCCGTTGCGAGACAAGCTTCGTCGGAGTCCATCGTATCACTGCCATCATCTTGCAGGGCATCTCGCAATCCGCCGTGATTCATCGCCTTGCGTTGAGGAGAAGGAGGAAAGTAGACCGGCGATTCCACGGGTCCTTCCCCAAAGATCAGCATGGAGCCCCACATCAACAGATCAACCGGAAATCTCCAGCCAAAATCCCAAATCGCTCTCAAGACAGTGGACCCGTCCCCAGACCCAAAGATGTCGGTACTTCCTCCTCGATCCCCTTCAATCCAACGCTACGGTATCACCGAGAAGCGAGCGTCCTCTCCAACACCCATAATGTCATCCATTGCCAAAGCTCCGGTCGTACTAGGTGTATGCGCCATGGACGTGAAGGCGAGGAGTAAGGCTATGCGGGAGATCCTCACTCGTCTTGTGGACATGGAGAAGGGAGGAGTGGATGTGAAGATCTTCGGAGATCCGGTGATACTCGAGGAAGGTTAGGGACTCGGGTGTATACATCGCTGACAGATGCAGATATACATCACTGGCCGCCGGTAGATGTCCTCATCTCGTTCTTCTCGACCGATTTCCCCTTACCTAAGGCATTGGCGTACACCCAAATACCTAACCGAGCGCCACCTATATCAATAAATAGCTTGGCTATGCAGTCTCTACTATGGGATCGTCGGCTCGTACTAGCGATACTCGACCACATCGGTGTCCCTACACCGAAACGAGCAGAGGTCAGCCGAGATGGTGGCCCACGTGTATCCCGACAGCTCCGAAGACGCGTCCGACGAGATCTCGGCTTGGTCCTGCCCGGTCTCAAGGCGAAAGACGAGGACGAATGGGGAGAGGTGGTCATCCCGGAAAGATGGAAGGGCAAGGCGAAGAAGGACGTGGTTCCGAGAGGACGCGAGGTCATTCTGAGGGCAGATGGCGATGCCATTATCATTGATGGTCAGGTGGTGAAGAAGCCTTTTGTGGAGAAGCCGGTGGATGGAGAGGATCATAATGTGTATATCTATCATCGAGGCGGAGGGGGACGCCGGCTGTTCAGGAAGGTGAGTCTGTAGCAGACTGTTATCAGGCGGCTGATCAGGTGTACTGAGTAGGTAGGCAATAAGTCCAGCGAGCACGATCCGAACCTTGTACATCCTCGCACTATGGGATCGTACATTTATGAGGAATTCATCAATGTCGACAATGGTAGGTTCTGCAACCAGAATTAAGCTGACATCTACAGCTGAAGACATCAAGGTATACACCGTCGGACCAGCCTTTTCCCACGCCGAGACTCGGAAGTCACCCGTCGTGGATGGACTCGTCCGACGGAATGCTGATGGCAAAGAGACACGCTTCATCACCAAGCTCGCGCCTGAAGAGATCGAGTATGCTCGAGGTGTCGTTGAAGCGTTTGGCCAGAGAGTGTGCGGGTTTGATCTGCTACGATGTGATGGTGGATCGAGGAGTATGGTAATTGATGTAAACGGGTGGAGCTTCGTCAAAGGCAATCAGGTGAGGTGATATAGGCCAAGCTCGATCTAACATTGACATGACGAATAGGCATACTACGACAAATCGGCAGAGATCCTTGCTTCAGTATGTCAAATGGCAAGGGACAACAATGCTCTGGTCTTGAAGGCTGGTACTGGCTCAGCAGAAGCGACCGATACCGTGGCTCCGGCGTCTACGACAAGTACACTGCGTGCGACCATCACCGGTCAGTCTCCTGAGCTGTAAAGTATCGTCCTCCTGACGATCCGCAGTTTTGCGACATGCGGACCGAACTCCAAAGATGAAACTCAAAGTGACCTTACTGCTCAGAGAGGTCCCGTGACCAAGCTGATCCCTGCAGTTCTCGTTTCCCGCACACGAAGCTTGGGCTCGCCCATTCCTCTGTCTCCTCCGCGGCCACCGTCAAGAGATCATCCTCCGAGATCCGCGTCAGCTGAACTTCATCCTCGCCGCTGCCGAAGAGGCCGCCAAGACCCCCGACATCACTCCCGACATCCTGCATAATCTGTCGCAGCTGAAGGAAGTCCTCGGCAAGAAAATCTCGATACCCGGAACGAAAGCACAGCTGAAGCCTAGCTTTGTGAAAAAGCAGGGCGCAAAGGATGAGGATAACGATGGCCAGGAGGAAAACAAGAAGAAGAAGAAAGGCTCGGATGATGAAGAGGACGAGCTGACCGAGACGGAACGGAGTGCGAAGGTTAAGGATTGGCTCAAGCGGGGTAGTGCTTCGACGGACGATGATCACCCAAGCACGATACTGGTGAATGGGGATCCTTCGAGCCGGATCTTTGATAAGCCGGTCGATCTCAGCGAGGATCCCCCGCGTACACCGGATATGCGGGCTTTGATCGGAGGATCGACACCGGATCAGGTAGATATTCCGGAGGGACTGGAGAAGATGCAGTTGGTGGTCAAGTGGGGTGGGGAGAGTACGCACTCGTCGAGATATCAGTCGAGGGATCTGGGGGATGCCTTCAAGAAGGTGAGCAGATAAGGTTCGGTGTGACTCGTGACTAACGAGTACAAAGGATATAATGATCATGAGTGTGTCTAGCCTGCGGATGATTGGCAGAACAAGCTAATACTATTGGTAGACAAAGATGTTCTGAACAACGTCAAGATATACACTTCGTCCGAACGGCGCGTCATCGTAGGCCGGTTCTGGGTGTTCCCCGAACAAGCTGATTTGTGGTCCAGAACACCGCCCAAATATTTGCACACGCCCTGCTTGGCGTCGAAGGATCATCGTCGTCTTCCCAATCTTCCACCTCGTCGATGACGAGCGGCAGGAATCCAGAGCCGTGCCCCCTAATCAGTCATCTAATCCAGCGGAGGGATCTGCTTGACGACAATAACGCTGGAAAGGAGAAGATGACCGAGGCGAAGAAGAAGCTCAAGGTGGGCTAACTTCGAGCAGCCAATGCTGACAATCAAGATTTTGCTCCGGCCGGGAGAGAGTGAGAAACGACCAGATCTGGCGTGGCCAAAGTCATTCAAGAAGGAACCTGTCGAGGTCGTCAAGGTTCGTTTACACACGAGCGACCGGTGATCTGGTGATTGAAGGTTGTCCAGGACGTCATTGAACAACTCACCGAGCTTCGAGGCATCATGCGGCGGAACTACGAGAATGGCAATGTGGACAAAATCCCTCAGCAGAGGTGGTGCAGTGGCGACACCCCTTGGCTATTTAAGGAGCGATGGGAAAAGATCTTTGAGGATTGGGTGGGGGTCAAGCAGGAGAAGTTTGATCCATCGAGAGTGCGTTGCCTTTCTTTGACGATCAAAACGCTGATAAATACGTCGTGCAGGTATCCGAGCTTTACGATAGTGTATGTCATACTTTCGGTCAAGGTAGCGGAGGCCTGATGATGGCAGATGAAATACGACGCCCTGCATAACCGGAACTTCCTGCTCGCGATCTTTGATCCGAAGGGGAAGGGACAAGCTAGCAAAGCTGGCGCCGAGCACCAAGACAGAAGTGCGTCCATTACAAAGAAAAGGGACTTATGGCTGATTCAAGGCAGGATTACACGATCTTTACGGCCGTGCAAAGGCGCTGTTCGACCTTGTCGCACCTCAGGAGTATGGTTTCGATCAAGAGGCCAAGGAGGAGATTGGCGTGCTCACAAGCCTGCCGCTTTTGCGGAAGGTATGGGAGGATCTCGATGAAGCGAGGACTACCGGAAAGTCTCTGGCTTGCTTCTATTTCACGTAAGCCAGAACTAGCAACTCGGCCGAACTCTGACGTAACGCAGCAAGGAATCGCACATCACCACCTTCGTCCACCTCCTCCTCGCTTCGGGACTACCATTCACCAAAGTCCGAATACCAGAGCTGGATTACTGCTCGCACTGTACCATCGAGCTTTGGGAGAAGTCCTCGGGGGGCAATTCGAGTAGAGGGCAGAAGGACTTCTCCATACGTCTGAGCATCAGCGAAGGGTCGCATAGTGCAGCGGTCCTCGACAGCAGCGTGGATGCGGTAAATTCTTTTCCCTAACCCCCTAACCCTTTGGGCAGGAACAACGATTGACGTCATTGCAGAGACATAGCTTGACGGTACAGCCCCGGAAGAAGCTCACATCGCATGTCGACTACGACCTCGCTCGACAATGCTTCTCGAAACATTTTGGCAAGGGTTTGTCTTTCTCGACGACCCCTCTCGAGGTCAGCGCCTCCCAAACTTTCTCTCTCTTTCTTGGCTGACAGTACATCAGGGCGACGAAGTCTACTTGAAAAAGCCGGTACATGACGAGTCGGTGCTCCCGCTCTCCCTCTCACGACCAGGTGAGGAGACGCCGAGGGTGATGAGCTCGGCGAGCAGTGATCGGAGCTATACTGCGGGGAATAGCGATGGAGGCTCGTGATGATAACACGGATTAATGCTCTCCGGACATATGCTGAAGGTGCAGGAAGGCTTAAGCAACCCGGTTGTTCCCATGCATATCCCATGCATAGCATGCATCAATTTCAAAGTAGTGGCAACGTGCATTGTCCAAAGAACGTATTACATAAGCAATGGCTTCGGCCTGACACCCGCGTCATCGACGAGTCATTATGTGTCCTCGGCCTTGGCAGTAGTAATTATACCTCTCTATCAGCTCATACCACCTCCCAAGGCGGATCGCAAGCAGCCGGAGTGGACCTCGGCTTTTCAATACCCTGGACTCGCTCAAAATGGGTCTCCTTAGCGGCAGCATAGACTCTCTAGCCCGGAACAAGAGTCGGTCAAAGAGCGATGTTTCACAAGCGGATCAAGGGGGAGATGGGAATCCGAATGATACGAGTACATTGGATAAGGAAGAGGGGAACGTGCTCATGTCCATCATCCAACAACGTATGCCTTTCTTGGTCATTCTCCTCGAAATGAGAAGCTGATGGACGGGGTAGTGCGACCTGGGATGGACCTGAGCAAGATCGCATTACCGACGTTCGTGCTGGAACCGAGGAGTCTGTTGGAGCGGATCACGGATTTCTTCTCCCATCCGGAACTCATCTTTGGGTGGGTACCTCGTCGCGGTGAACGAGTTGGAATTGGTGAGCTGATGGTGTGGGTTGTAGTGCTGGGAATGAGCCGGATCCGAAGGAGAGGTTCTTGAGAGTCATGACGTATTATCTGAGTGGATGGCATATCAAGCCAAAGGGGTGAGCTGTCGCCACCTTCGGGTCCAGTTGCTAACGATGCCCCCTCTTCGCAGCGTGAAGAAACCGTGAGCTGCACTTTATGCGTCATGTTGATGGGAGCTGATGGTGAGATCAGATACAACCCCGTCCTTGGCGAGTTCTTCCGGTGCAGCTACAACTATTCCGACGGCACAGAGGGTTTCTACGTCGCAGAACAGGTCTCACATCATCCCGTAAGTGGACGCTTCTCTTGAACTGCATGATCTGATCGTATACTCAGCCCGTCTCTGCATTTTTCTATATCAGTCCCATGAATGGCCTTCTCATCACCGGCGAGCTCAAGCCGAAGTCCAAATTCCTGGGAAATTCGGCAGCAACCATCATGGAGGGCGAGGATCGGATACGATTGCTGAACAAGCCGGAAGATGGGGACTATGTCATCACTGTGAGTCTCCGAGACTATCATGCCCATTTCAGTGGTGCTTACTTCCGCAGATGCCAAACACGTATGCCCGAGGTATCCTTTTCGGCAAGATGACACTGGAGCTGGCGGATCTGTCGACTATCAAATGTCCGGCAACAGATTATCATTGCGATGTGGACTTTAAGGCGAAGGCGAGCTGAAACTGTAGCATCAGCATCGTGCGCAAAGCTGATGATCGTGATGGTAGGGCTGGATTTCGGGCGGGTATCATGCTATCGGTGGTCATGTCAAAGGACCCGGCAAAGCGGATGTCGGCGAGGTCTCCGGGTACTGGTCAGACGCGATGGAATTCCAAGATAAGAAGTCTGGCAATACGAACGTGATCTTCGACCCATCTCGGGTCAAGGTGGTGCCGAAGAGCGTATTACCCGAAGCAGAACAGGAGGAGAACGAGTCGCGGAGGTGAGGCATGAACGAGACATGTGGTCATAAGCTCATGTCTGTAGATTATGGAGCAGGTTGACCGACGCGATCAAGGCAGCGGATATGCATGGCGCGACAGCGGCTAAAACAGCGGTGGAGGATCATCAACGCGAGTTGGCGAGGCAGAGAGAAACATCCGGGAAGCCGCTACAAGCGCGATTTTTTGTGCATGCGGATGGAGATCGATGGATGCCCAAGATTGGTGTGGACAGGTGAGAGATCTCCTTGACGCTTCTTCGCATCTTCTCAAGGTGGCAAACGAGAGGCCTCCAGGCATCTTGCTGACATGGCCACTAGCTTGCCAAAAGATCCGAAGCAGATGGAGGGGAAAGTCCGAACATGGATCTTTGGCAAAAACGACCTTGCGAGCCCACAAGCTGCGGCAGACCATAGCACCGAAGGGAGACCGAGCACTGCGGCAGTATCCCCTGATGCGTCGAGCAAGCCGTTGTCTGTGGGAGGATCGGAGAGGAGTCTCGAGGATTCGGCTGCCCATTCCAGCCTCGTATCACCACGTGAGTCTCGTTCACGCAACGCGTCAAAGCTCTGGCGAGATCTCCTTCCCTTCGCCTGGAGGATTTGAGAGGGTTATGCTGACGGACGCGTCATCCTAGCTGCCGCTTCCACCGCTTAAGGACCACCCGCACCAGGACCGAAATCCGTCCATCCAATTTGAGAGATCGTCATAAGGAGTATAGACTAGAACTAATAGGGAGTGAGAGACATACGCCTCTGAGAGGCCGATGTACCGTCAGGGATGCTATGCACAGTGAATTCCAGCCGGCTAAGCTTGTTTAGCCGAGGCTAGAACCGCAATCACTAGATGTTGTTCCTTATCTTTTTGGCAATCTTTCGGATGATTCCGCAAGCCAGTCTGGATCCCTGAGCATGGCCCGACACCTACCAAGAACGAAAGCACATATATAGATGATCTACTTGGCACACCATAGGTCCTATCATCGATCCATGCGTTCTGATCATGAGCTCGTCGTCCTTCCCGTCATTCCCCTTCGAAGTCCAGAAACGCATCATCCACTTCGCCCTCGCCCTCACTCCGTCCTACCCAGACGCCATCAACGCATACGACCCCGTCAGTACCTCTTGGGATGTCCTCGCGGGATGCAATGGACGAAATGCGATTCGTCAGCGGTACGAGGAACGATTGGGCGTCCAGCGAGCCGCTTTGCAATTGATGAGGGTATGCAAGCCTTGGAAGGTAGGTATTCCTCTCGGTAATGGTGAGATCCAACCTGACACGACCGGTAGAGAGAAGCGATCAAATACCTCTATGCCGAACCGCACATCGACTCCAGGCTTTTGTGCACCCTGGCGTCTGCTGTGCTGCGCGGTGATCGGAAGTGGGACGACCTGCATCTTCACCCTTACTCGATCCCTGGACGATACATCAAGACTCTCAACCTGAACGGTTCCTTCCACCCGCATCTTCACTTCACCCCGTCCAGGACCTCGATCATGAGAGCGTTCATGGATATCCTTCCGCTCGTCCCGAACCTCACACACCTGAGGTTACCGTTCAGATGCGCTCCTTTTCGACTGGAGGAGCTCTGCCTGGCGCCTTTCGCGAAGAACCTGAAGGCTCTCGAGCTAGTAGATGTCGAGTATGGTGCGATACTTGACGACAAAGGACGGGATGTGAATGTGCTACTTCTACGACATCTACCGAATCTCGAGGTTCTAAGCCTAAAGGGCCCGGGAGATGCGAACGGTGGGACAGGCTGGGAGCTGCGCAAGCAAGCGCCGCTCAAGCTAGACAAGCTCCACACCCTTATACTCAATGGCGTCAAGACTGGTATCGTACTCGACACGCTTATCGATTCGGAACTTCCTGCGCTCCGCCGTCTGATCCTCACCTCATTCCACCAACGCGAGAACGATTTGACACTCGCTTTCCAAGAAACTCATGGACATAAGATCCTCTCACTCGCCTATCTACCCATCTGCAAACCCTCTCTCGAATCCCATCCGCCGAGCGAGACACTCGACCTTCATCCTAATCTCATCCACCTCTCCTACCTTATCCATGACAAACCCTCCCATGCGAACGTCAGGCTCGCCTCGACTCCTTTCCGATCTTTACCGCGCTCGATCCGAAGCCTCACGCTGCCGAAATGGAATGTCGCGGGAACGGCTTCACCTGCCATCATCCTGGATCCGGAAAATCAGGAGACCGCTCATTTCACGTGGGCTCCCCCTATGACAAATGACATCCCTTCGCGTCTACTCAACATGTTCCTCAACGACCCTCTACCCGATCTCAAAGTGATCAATATCGACGGTTTCAGATGGGTGCGCCCCGAGCTGGGAGCGAGGGCTTTGATGACTGGCGATTCTGGCGCGATGCGAGTCTGGTCAGACAAATTCAGGGAGCCCGGGATCGAGATGAGGGATATGGATGGGAGGACGGCTCCGGTGCTGGAGTTCCCGATGGTGGAACAGGTTAGAGGGAGGAGGAGACCGAGTGTGAGAGCGGAGCATGCCGTCAGGGCGGATGAGCTGGACGATGATGGGGGGTGAGGTTCGGAGTCGATGCGGTACGCCGACTATATGAGCGGGACTCTTTAGAGGTATTCTGGTCATCTATAGTTGATCTTGAGCTTTACTTCCACCAATATCTTCCCATGGTTACCTTCGTTTCTGTCACGAAACTCTATTATTGGGGCAGATCACTTCTAGTGACGACTTGTTTAGCTTGAAGTCGTCACTTTAAAGCTGCCCAACGTCTGATGTGTTTGAGAGGCCGTGAAAGATTGGCAGGCCTGCACTTAAAAGCTTGTTAATAGCTTGGCACGCCTTGCAACACCGCCCAACACACATCGATTCGTCTTCCTCTGACTACCTCTGACTTTGACTCCTCATCTCTCGCCAACTATTGATCCAATCTGGCTCAAAGTCGTAACAATGCCTCTCGGGACGCTTCGCAAGCGATGGATACGAACCATTGACCGCGGGATTATTGCCCTCGCCCGCCATTACTGTTGTGACGCCAGCCCGTCATGACCACGAGCTACGCCACCGCATAATAACGCCGGAATATCCGAACAATCAGCTCCGCACGTCTGCAACTGTGTTCGACATTCGCCGACACATCTATGAACTTCGTACCCAAAACAGCCCAGTCGCGGGATCAAGCCTTCGGATACAAGCATGACCCATGTCCAGAACTGTCGAGCACATTCTACGACCAACGGAGTACGACCAAAGATATGCGGGCGTATCAAGGCTGCAACACTTACTGATGGTACCTTTGATCCACACCGGGCAGCGGGTAACCCCTCTTAGCCACTGCGCGTTCATGGCGTCCCTGCAGGCCGAGCTACGTATCACCCTCGCCACTACACTTGCCCCTTGCCTCAACTCGGGCCATGTCCGCACCCCCGAATAGAACCGAGCCCGATTACCGCGGGACTTCATGGACAGGCAAACGGGCGGAGGACTAAGGCTGGAGAAGCCTCTACAGTGCTGTGGAGGTGGGAGAAGGATCATGGAAGTCTCGGGGTTGGAGTGGCAAGAGCGGAAGAGGTCGAGGTACGCAGAGGTATAAGAGAGCGACCAGATTGACTGATATCCGCTAGAGGTCTGGTGTCGAGGTTCTCGTGTATGCAACGTCTCGTAACTAGCGGACCTACCCTACCGATAACCAGCCTGGCTGTGGAGGCTTTCCACCTTCAGGTTGAGTGATCTCTCGTGCTGTGTAAGACGTAGACCTACCAGTAGACCCGCACTCGTCGTCGATTGGGTTCGACTGTTGTTGACTGTTTCAACCTGTCTTTAGCCTTATAGTCAAGACCATTTTTTACCCACGATTGTGTTCGACAATTATCTTCATTCATTGATACTCCACGGGGCATACGGGAAGCTTGGGCGTGAGTTCGATTCAAAGCACAGTCGGCTGGGTACGGTCATAACAGGGTGGTGGAGGGGGTCTTGGAGAGTTGGGGCTAACGGTGTTGGATGATGGACTTGGACTGGGCGGCATTGTTCTACAGCGGGTGTGCGTCATACAAGTCAGAGAAGTAGACATGCAACAAGGCGTTGTTACCGGTGCCAGCGGTGAAGTCAAATTTGGAGTTGCGGGGTATTCATGGTACCTAGATGTAGAGCGATGCAAGGGGTATCGGGGGATGCTGCGTCTAGGTGGCATGATCGACAAGCTATGAGCTACGGCGCAGATGGTGGTTTGCTAGACGTCTGTTTGGAAAGCGACTGAACAAGACGTCTTAATTTGGTTCTCCCAATTAGGGTACCAAATCAACGACTGTAAAGTTAGAAGTTGAACTGCCCCGATTAGAAGAGCCATTTAATTCAAATTTATTGGCGGGATTATCGAGTTGTAATAATCTATAATAATGAACACCTAGAGAAATCTGGATCCGCACCAATATTTGCCTTTTTTAAAAACATGAAGGATGCTTACACTATCCCATCGACAAGCAGCGCTGAAAGGAATTGACCGTGAACTTACACATTTGGCCTCAGCCCCACGCACAAAATCCATCCGCAGGCTCGTCTACTTCCACTTCTGCCTTCGACGCGAAATCATGCTCCGTCGGTACTGGGCGCAGCGCGTCCCAAGACCTACAAGCATGCTCGCTACGCGTGTCTTCGGTACTGGGCGCAGCGCGTCCCAAGACCTACAAGCATGCTCGCTACGCGTGTCACATTGATCCCCTGCTCTCCGCAGCCCTTCCGCATGTCCCACCCCGAATACCTGCGACTTGCACTTTGGACAAGATGTCGTCCTTCAAGCTTGTTCCAAGCGACAACCAGCCGATCCAAAGTACCAGCTAGCTCTATTCATCTACAGATCCGCCCATGGGCACGAGGTAAGCGCGATAGCGCGTCTATTTGACGTCTCAGGTGCGTCTTCCTTCATCCCTCGCCCCAGCTGAATAATCAGCTGGTACCGTTGAGCGGTGGACGGACAATTCTATCCAAGCTCTGATTCGACAGCTCAGCACACACGTCTCTCGGCCTACCATCGACGAGCGCTATGACCTCAAGCGTCGCATCAAAGCTCGTCACGCGCTACCCAATTGTGTCGGCTTTATTGATGGCTCACATATCAACCCAGAGCATGCTCCAGCTCGCCCTTCAAAGACCGCCGGTTCGTTCCACAGTCGTAAGGAGCGCTACGGCTTCAATATCGTAGCCGTTGTGGACGACATGAAGCGTATTCGCTACTTACATGTGGAGAAGGGCAACCACGCTCCCGCAGCCATGCTTCACACTCCTTAGCAACCTGCGCTTGCCTCTTGCCCTTTACACCGAACTTGAAGGCTTCAAAGTTCTTCCCAGAGCCCAACCAATCAATCAGAAGAGAAAGAGACGAAGGGTTCCCAAAGCTAGCGTCATTGCCCCAGTCCCGCGGACCCGTAGTTGCGTCGATCGAGTCTTTAGCAGCTACTCGGAAGGTGTAGGATGGAGTTGTAACACATAGCCTCAATCGAGATCGTGCCCAAGCCATAACGTGATTCCCCTATTAATGGGACACCCCCCTTTATTGGCCACTCGCGTCGTCCATTTCCCGCAGTTTCTCTCTTCTTCACTTTCTCTCTCTTTCACATCATAACTCATCATGCAACAACCTCAGACGCCTCTCGAGCTAGCTCTACCTAGCTACGGACAACAGCAACACATACATGCAAGAGATCGCTCCAGCATTCGCAAGCTTGCAGAAGATTTCGGCGTTTCAAGATCAACCCTCTCAAACCGACTACGAGGTCTCACTAACTCGTACTCTACGGC
>JAABUP010002591.1_pt1 | contig 34487 bp, 49 predicted proteins | sample 5559201 | NCBI WGS metagenome assembly JAABUP01 (sample SAMN10711887, study PRJNA513373) | rock metagenome | isolation source: Antarctica rocks | place: Antarctica
ATCGCGCCCACTACGTTCGCGATCACGGTCACACCGCTTGCCCCGGCTGTATCACCTGCAAGTCGCTCGGTCGCGATTGTATCATCCTTCCAAGCTCGGACGCTCGCAAGCTCAACAAGTGTTTCCAGTGCACTCTCTCCAAGCAGAAATGCTCGATCGACCGTGCGCTGAACAAAGACGAGTTTGATGAGCAGCTGCTCAGTCCCCGCTTCGATTTCACTTAAGGACATGTCCAGCGAGGACGAGAACATGGCGATCGACCAGCGAGCGGACGCCTCGGACGCTTCGCTCGATCACGCTTCAATCGTTTGCAGCACTACTGCGATTGTTGCGCTCGACAAGGCTATCCTCTCTCTGGAGAGCACCTTGAAGGATCTCAGGGCTACTCGCTCAATTCTACTTGAACCACTCTCGAAGTTGAACAACTCGGACGACCATTCAAACACCTCGGACGACCATTCGACCGATTCGGACAGCCATTCGAGCAACTCGGACTCGGACGCCTCGTCTGTGTTCAACCTTGGCGGTCCCCTCGCTCGCTCGGCCTAGCATCGCACGCTCGCTACCTCGCGTGGGACTGTTGGAAGGCTCGGATAAGCTCGCGCGCGACGCGTTCGTTCACAGTGTGAAAGTTTTCCCTTCGCGAGTGCTTTTTATGCATTCATCATAAAACTTCAACAAATACCACTCAGCTCGCATACCAGACGATCTACAGACGATCTACCAATTCGATGGCTATCATCCGGTTTCAGTGACGCTGAATCGCGAGAATCACCACTTCATCGACTACAGGATCAAAGGCGCTGATCAGATACGTGTCGACCTTACCCCGTAACGGAGCTTAGTCCAGGAAATGTCAGAGTCCGTGCAACGGGGATTCAGGTTGCGACAATTTTTATGGCTCGATGTACGATATCACCACTCGTATCGATACCACCATCGACCGGGCGAGGTTGCTGGGACAGCACCGCCTCAAACAAGCTTGGGGTGTTCCGCAGGCTTTCGACGACTTCATGGAGACCTTCTGGTCATCCGATGTGAGCAGCCTTGGATGTCGGCCGGTCACATGACCCAGCTCTCCTACCCTTTCATCCTATACGCTTCCAGTGTGTCGTCCTCTCCGTTTTCGGTGAGTATCGCCCTGAGCCGTATTTCTAGCCACGATACACGTCTGCATCCATCACCGACACGACTTCATGATCCGTTGGAGGTCAGTCACCTGCGAACTCGATTCTAAAGCTCTTCCGACGCCAAATATATCCAGGCAAGGATCGTTTCACGTATCTAGGCGGAGATGAAACGATCCTCGCCGAGGACATCCGTTTCTCGGACGACGAAGCAGTACCCTACCATTCTGAAAGGGCGGTATGGGATCCTGCGAGTCATCGCCATCGTCATCGTTATGGTGTCTCCAACAACACCTCGCCCGTCGTCACCTTTGGAATCACCATGCCTCTCATCGCCATCTTGCCCTATGGGATGATTTAATACGTGGCCGGGATCGCCATCCCGCTGAACGTCCTCGCCGAGTTATCGGAGGGTGCGTTTCAAGTGGTAACGGTGTGGCGCTCATGCATTTCAAGTCGTAAGGCGACACCAGTATGTACCAATACCTAGCATTCCGCAACGACCTCAAGCTCGCGCACTATCTCCAGATCCTACCACGACACACCTTCGTCTGTCAAGCCTGGGCGACGATCATTAGAACCAGCGTCAGCGCGGCGCTACTCGACTTACACTTGTCATTCAAGCATGTCTGTCAGCCAGACGCGATATTCAAATTCACCTGCCCCCGGTCAAGGAATACCTCGTTAAACCGTGCCGTCATCTGAGGGACGTTGGGACCCCAACGTCTCTTCGATTCGGGCAAGAGGTACAACTTGATGTCGCTCGGCTTTCCCGATCGAGATCGCCATCCCCCTCAGTGAGCCGGCGCTCGCAAGCAATCTCCACTCTGAACCTCCGTGCGCCGAACCGTACGAATCCGGAGCGCCTCACAGTCCACCTCGCCCTCCGTCTGTACTTCCCAAAACGCGATTGAAATCTTCAGATCCTCCCCGTCACCGATCGCTTCTGGACCCACCAACTGGATGTCCCCTTTCAACGGGAGGCTCAACATGTCGTCCGAAGTCGCGCAGACCAAAGCCCTCCCGTCTCACCCTTTACTCCCTTCCCTCCCCCGGCCCCTCCCCTCCGGCTCCACCCCTTCCCGTCCCTTGGTTCAGCTACTACTAACCCGACGTCCTCGTTGTCCCCCTATCTCCATCACATCCGCCACCGATACCCCGGCTTCTGAGCGAGATACAACTACGTCATCGCCGCCCCCTTCCCTGCCGGTATCGCAGTGTCCGCCACCGTCATCGTCTTCGCGTTCGAGCTCCCGAAGGGTGGGTTTGCGATCGAATGGTCAGGTAATACCGTCTCGTACAAGGGGTGCGAAGGGGAGGCTTGTGGCAGATTGTCGCTACCGGACCAGGGTTACTTTGGGGATGCTCCCGGGAATGGGAGATTGTAGATCCCCGCTACACTCGATCCATTCGGCAGTGGTTTTGTGGATCCCCCCGTCGGAGGAGAAGAGGGTCGACTGGACGTGGAAGTAGGACCGTGATTATGATCCGATGTGTCAAGAGTAGCATTCGACGCTTGAGATGAGATGTTGCATGGGACAGAACAAGCAGAATGTGTGGCACCTTCAACAGGCAACACGCCGCGCAATTGAACGGGCTCGCCGTTCATCGATCTGTCGGTTTCACTTGATCGCGCTAGGTACCGCTTTCCAAAAAATCGTTTTCTGTCTGGTTCGGCTCTTTCTATCTCACCAATCATCGAGGTCGATCCTCTTCCGACCTTTGAACATCCATCGCTGCCAAGTCCGGCGGTGACAAACATCCGACCCATCAGCTCCAACTCACGCACCCTGCCCCCGACGCAATAAACGCCTGTACGTGGATAGCAGCATTCGATCCTGACGTACCGTCAACCCCTGGAAAGAATTCCAACGCGATAGGATATTCCCTTGCTTGCGTTGAATCTGGAGCCCTTGAGCTCGGAGCCGGTGTGAGGTTTCTCGGCGAGAACGCCATGTTCCGTGAGGCGCGAAGAGTTCAGCGAGGAGACGGGAATCGTCGTCAGAATGGTCGTTCACGAAGAAGAAGAAACGATTGATGGCGGTTTTCGAAAGCACTCAGCAACGGGAAGAGCACAACTTCATCCGGTTTCCAGAATTCACTTAGGAATGTCAGGCCGATCCCCCGTGATACGCAGCATCTTCTGACGGTCGGCGATCCCTACTCTAGTGGGAAGAGAGACGACTCGATTGAGCGACCGGAAGTTACCGCCTGCAAGATCCAGCACAATTGGTTAATGCGTAGTGACGGAATAAAGTTTGAGGCGTGCCTGTTACAAATGGGTGGAAAAGCGATGCATGAACTCGACTATTCTAGCCGCAGTCTTATGCAACTCTGTACAACGCGTCATCCGCTCTGGTCCATCCTGCGCGGGTACCTGATAGCATCCGCACTGCTACCCTGAGAGCATCTCCCGGCGTAACAGTGCCGAGGGCTCATGGGATTGTCCAGCAGTGAGCGCACAACTCTAGGCGAGTGAGACCCTTGTATTGCGCGTCAGCAGTCCAAGTCACCTGAACAAACCTCTTCATGCATCAGCCGGTCAAGCCAGCAACGCGCATGCCGACCACGGCCGAAAGCGCAAACGCCGCCCATCCACGAGCGACCGCGCCAACACCAACGCCTCTTGCCCAGTCCACCCCAATCTGACCCGCACCAACAATCGCCGGTCCAGGACACACCCCGGACATACCCCAGCCCACACCAAACAGCGCACTGCCAAATGCCAACCGCCAATCGATATCGGTCCTCGTAGGTAGTCGCCAACTCTCCCAGGGGTATCGAGGTTTGACTCTTCCGTCCCGTTTGAGGTGCGCGTAGTGTATCGCGTTCGGGAGGACTCCGGTGAGCACGATCATGGCGAGGGAGGGATCGAAGGTGGATAACGTTGGGGAGATGCGTAGGAAGGAGATGACTTTGGAGGGCGAGACCATGCCGGACATCACGAGGCCGAGGGAGAATGTCACGCCTTGGAGGAAATACGGTGCGAGGCGGATCGGTGTGGAGGGCTGAGAGGACGAGGGCAGTACGCGTCGACGGAGCGAGTTCGCCAGATAGAGGGTGAAGATGGCCGAGCTCAGGATCGCGATTGCCGTCGTCGAGGGGATTTCGAGAGAGTAAGCCGGAGTCGGCACTTCGATGGGTCCAGGGAATATGTTGGCGGTGAGGAGGGCTGTTGTGAAGAAGGTCGCAGTCGCAACAAGAGATCGAGGGGAGAGACGCGAGACACCGCAGAGGAAATGACCACTGCTAGCGTCAACGAAAATCTTTTGAAGCGCACTAGGAACGAGAGTCACTTCACCTGGTGCATCCGCTACCAAGCTGTGTCCAACTGTCAGCCAGGAGACCCCCATAGTGCGCTCGCCGGAAAGGACATAAGTCACCTTCGTCCCCAGACCCACCAGCATTCCCGCCAAAGCGAGCCTACCCACTGATTGCGTCGCCCATGCGCCAGTCCCCGAATCCGGCATGAGCTCATCTAAACCCGTGATCGAGAGAAGCGCCGGCCCGAATAAGAGTCCCAAGATGATACTCCATCGCCAACTCTCTCCATCACCATGGATCGCACCATCCACGACGCCCGATATCCCAAGCACACGTCCGGTGTCGGTTAAAAGGTTCGAGGTCGACAAGTGGAGTAGGAAACCACCGAGACTGGTTTGGATAGGTGTGAAAGGCATCCGGTGTTGTGTTTGGGATAAGAGAGAGGAGAGGAGCCAAAGACGAGTGTAAATCGCAGATTTCGGAAAGTATCACCGAACACGTCACGTGACGCAGGGGCTTACGGCATTTCGATGGCTGGGCAGGTGAGATACAGCTCAAATTCTTTTCCTTGCACCTGGTCGGCTCATGTGAGCTCGATCGCTTCAGGACTCATGGCTCTGATCACGGTCTTACTACTGCTCTTTAAAAGTCCCGCTTACACTTGAGAGCCAAGTGATCGACCTGTTTCTTTGGTCGATCGTCGCATGTCGGTTCAGTATTTGAGCGGTGTGAACGACGTCATAGCACCCGTCAAAAAGCGATTGTTCGAGGTCATGAAATGGTTAGGATGGAGTGGATGTTGACTGATGCAAGTGAGGTCAAAACCTTTTGAGGTCGATCAGTATTCTAGCATACAATCAATTCACAGCATTCTCCACCCGAATTAGCTGACTGAGTATTAGAAAGGTCATTAGGGTATTGCTATAGTTGCTGCAAGTAGAACGTCTGTATGTACAGACAGCTGTGGAGGGGGTTTGGAGATCGCTGACCAAGTAAGCAAGCTGCAAAGTCGACTCGGGCGACCGGGGACTTGAGGAGAGGGATGTGAGAGGGGATGAAGGATGAGGCCGATGAGGAGGGAGCTGGATAGGACACTCTATCTTCAGGCAAGGTTCGAAGGGAGAACCATGCACATGAACAGAATATCAACACTGATTACCCGGACGAAGGCATTGATGCGGGTCGAGGCGGAATATCAAGTAAATCAAGAAGGCGTACGCCACGGTCGAGATCGATTGTCAGTACAGGCGGAATCTCCCTTACTGCGCGACGGAGAGTCGAAACGGCTTGATTCCGACCGTTGACGATGCTGAGCATTGAGATAGCCAAAGCTAGGTGAGGTGAATGGTCGGAGCTCGAGTAATCACGGTGAGCTAGGATTGATGCGAGTGCTGGCGAGTCTATGCCGTTCGATCGGCAGAGCTGGATCGTTTTCTCGTCTGGAGCGGCCAGGGAGGTACTACTGACCAGGCCAACCGTGTGAGAGGACGATCGGGACCGCATCCTTTCTAAAGAGAACATGGCGAGCAAGTGCACCTTGTACCGATGATCGGCATGCTCGATACGGGCGGTGAAATCCGGGAAAGAGTTGATCTCATCTTGTATCTTCCGCCGGTCCCATCACACCATATCAGCTAGTTTCGACCAAGCTAGAGAGTAGTGCTCACCACTCGAACTTCTCTGACCAATATTCGGTCGTTTCAATCATCCATTCCCTTGTCACAGGTTCAGCTTGGACGTCGTATTCTCGTACGTCTCCTTGGAGGGTCGCTTCACAGTCTGCCGGAGAAGCGCATGGAGATCATCCACATCGGTTGGAGGTACAGCCGCATGAAATCGCTCGATTGGGATCGTGGGTTCATGAAGTATATGAGCATAGGCCTCGCTGCTTGACGGGGCATATTTGTCAGTAGTAGTGATCGAAGTGTGAGGGGAGAAAAGCGGTATCGGGCGTTAGGGTTATGTTGCTACAGTAACCTTTCTAAATTCTGATTTCGTCGCAGTGGCTCCAAGCCCTCCGGTAATCAAGATCGAGTCCACATACCCCTACTTCATGCCCAGCCTATCACTACAGCCACCCTCAACACCCTATCCAAGCCTCAAGTCACCGTTCTATGGGGCACCGGAGCCACCGAGTCCTATATCGACGAACGCGTCTCAACGAATCTCTCCGACCGTCGCCGAGCTTATCCGAAACCCGTTGAACTTCGAATGTTCGATGGTAGTGTGTCCTCAGCTGGTCTGATCTCGCATTACCTCGACATTGGAATACAACCACATGCCAAGTATCCGCCCATTGAGTCTCGCCTCAATGTTACCAAGCTTCATGGCGCCGACATTGTCCTAGGATCAAACTGGATGATTCGCCATGGAATTCGCCTCGATCTCGCTAAGCGCACGATCTCGCTCGTTGCGCCTAGCCAAGTTTCGCCTAGTTTCCCGCAGTCAAGTCCAGCCGTGCTTCAAGCTACCTCGCCACGCCGAGGATCGCCTTGCACGTACCCGAACAACATTGTTCTTCCGAGTCAAACCAAGTGGACGCCTAGTCCAAATCAAGAAACACCAACTTCCTCAAGTGCACCGAGCATTGCCGAAGTTCCGAGAACCGAGTCAATCCGAGCCGTAGTTGTGGGACCTTATGACGAGGACCCGACTACATACCTGAGTATCAACCTACCGCGCCCCAGTTCATCGAGCCTCTCGATACCGACGATTACGAGAAGGAAACGAAGGAGCTTCTTAGCCAAGTCCCCAGTCAACAACATGAATACCTCGACATCTTTCGCAAGAAGGGAAGTACCGAGACCTTACCACCGCCGAGACCCTACGACATGCGCATTGATCTACTACCTTCGGCGAAGCTAGCCGTAGCCAAGCTATATCAGCTTACCGACGATCAAAGAATGATCTTGCTCGACACTCTCAAGCGAGAAACCTTCGACAGACATCCGCAAACGTCGCCGAACTTCAACGAGACGAACCTAGTCTCAACAGACGAGCCCAAGAGACACCGCATGCAACCTAGCACAGGAACAATATCACAAGCCAGCTCAGCAAAGCGAATTTACGAGAAGTGTTGCATAGACCGGCTAGTACAACGACTTCAAGTCCACCACACACCCCTCCAACACCCTTCATCGCCGGATGCCCCCCACCACACATCGCCGCCAACGATTCGAGTCTTCCTACCACAGCGACAAGGCACGTTTAACGTCATACAATCATGTCTCGCGGGCATTCGGGCAGGAACGATCATCGAGAATGGATTCGCGTCCACAGAAGGGTACTCGACCGGAAGAGGATATTCGCTCGCGAGGACGCTTCGCTATGGAGAAGGAGCCGACTGTCACGATCGTGAATCGAAGCTCGGATAATATCGCCGAACATCGCCGAACATCACCGAAGATAGGCCTGGAAGACGGTGTATGAAAAGTGACTTGAGAGTCGGGGAGTACCAGTGATTCGAGATTGAAAAGTCACTATCGTTACCTAGCCTACTCATAGCCTCTGCATTTCTAGCCCACGCTACTCGACCGGCACTTAACTCGGCTACACCCACGCGTGTCCTCGAGTTATTTCAGCTAAGTTCGACCACGGTAGCCCAACTTTGCCGAAGCTCAGACGACCGTCGCCAATTCTAGGAGCTGAGTGTCGGGCCTATGTGCTGATGTGCTGGTCGACGTAGCACCGTGACAGCAGCATGGTCGAGGCTTGAACAGGCACTGCTGAACGAGGTCAGGAGACTTAGGGGGGGTCTCTGATCGTCAGGGAGACAGGAAGGAGATCGAGGACACTCTGATGGCTCTTCCTCTTCGATTCGGCGGTATGGGCATCCTCTCCCACCCGGATATCGCTCCGCCGGCTTTGTCAGCAGGAGGCATCCGATCGCCTCATCAACTCGTTCCTGCCCCGTCTCCTCCAATATGGACGCTTCCCAAGGAGCACAACCCAAATCCCAGCATAAACGGTGCAAGCAGCTCTGGGAGGATCAACAGAACGACCTCTTGACCACCTTGGACGACCCCGAACGAAGATACATGGCGGAATCATCCTCTACACTCGGCAGGAAGTGGCTCAACACCATCCCCTACTACCCCTCACTCCGCCTGACAGATTTCGAGGTCTCCACCGCCATCCACTACCGGACTCTATCAACCTCTCCTCTCACGATTGCCCATGGTGCTCAAAATCGAACTCCTTGGGACATGACGAGGTTTGCCTTGGCAGATCAAGGCAGACGGTGGCCAGGCATGACTTTGTGGCTCGAATCCTCCATTCCACCTTGAAGACCATCGATCCAACCGCAGAGCATGAACCACACTCTTTTGAAGGCAGGAGGAGGAACGATATCCGGCTCCGAGGGTCTTTCAAGGGGACTGTGGATTTCGATGTCAAGGTTTACACCCTCCTTGGCAGTAAGGCAACCAAAACGACAACCAATCCAGCAGATGGCACTTCTCTACCTCTCCACATCGTCCAGCGAGCCACAAAATACCTCGAGCAGATAGAGAGGCGAGCTATCCACGTCAGGCCTCTCACTAATGTACGCTTCATCCCCTTGGTCTTCTCGGCAGGTGGGATGATGTCTGAAGCGACAAAGAAGGAGCTGGAGACATGGGGAGAGAAGCTGGAAGCAAACACTTTCCAGAGGATGAAGACGATGGTGAGTATCGCCTTGCTCAAGGCGAGGACGAGGAGTTTTGAGGCAGGAAGGCCAGGAGACATGGGCAACGCCCTGGAGGAGCTGAGTGGCGACTTCTGAGTATAGCGCTTGAGAGCCACTCCCACATCTCCATATCGCTCTCCTCTTCCTCCGTCGGATATCATAGCTTCCGTAGACCCCCAGAACTACCCTAATGACCAGAATGGAACGAACTCAAACCCCCTAACCCTCGCAACGACGAGATGGGGTGCCGCATCGGCGCGAGAAACGGAAGTCGCAACGAAGAAGTCAGCGGTGAGCTGAAGCCGACGATAGAAGGTAGCAGAAACCAGACGAAGGCCGATCAACGGGGCTTTGGCACGACCGGCAGGTGTGAAAACGCCGGTGTCGATGAGGAAGCCCCGAAGCTCCGGCCTGGCGCAAGTGGAGGAGCTCCTTGACGGTGGGGATGATGGCGAAGCCGGAATGCAGAAGTAGAGCCAATGAAGCAAAGAACGGTCCTCTGGATGCGAGAGGAAGGATGAGAAGACTACAAGAGTGAACGCAAAAGAGGGGAAACAAGCCACAGAGAAGACACCGCATAACTCCGCTCACCAACCCCTGCTCTTCGACTCTCGCCCTTAATAGATGTGCTCCGGTCAAACCCACCTCTCACTTTCCAAATTCGCGCTGCTACTGCGGCCTGACGATATCACCGATCAGGTAAGAAACGGGTGCCGGTTGGAAAGGAACTATCCCTTCTGAAGAGTACCATTGTCTGCAGTATAGTCGCTCCACTCGACCCTAGCGATGTCTCGATTGGACCCTTCAACATGGCCCCTGCTCAGACGGCTGAGCAAGACAGATCGCATCGTTGCCGTTATGATCATCGCCACAGCTTTCTTTCTCGCAGAGATCGTCGTGGGTTTCAGGAACAAGTCCCTCGCCCTCGTCGGGGACGCCTTCCACATCTCCTCCGATATCATTGCCTATGGCGTCGCGCTCATCGCCACCCGGATGGGACAGACTCGCGATGGGAAGATCGTACCTGCGAAGTTCAGTTTTGGGTACCAGCGGGCTGAGCTGTTGGGAGGATTATTCAACGGAGGTGAGTCCGCTACCACGTTGAGAGCGCGACTGACGGCGGACCAGCGTTCCTCATGGCCCTCGGCGTCTCAATCGTCCTCCAATCGATCGAGCGGTTCATCAACCCGATGGAGATTCTTGACCCGATCCTGGTCATAATCATCGGCGCTGCAGGGATCGGAAGCAACGTCCTGATGATGCTCATCATGGGAGGTGAGTAAGGAACAGCAACTCTGGGAACAGGCTGACTAGCGCTTAGGGCACACCCGTGATCGAGCTTCTACCGACCCTCTTGCAGGTGGGTCCAGCACTGACCTCCATGCGGGCCACGCGCATAGCAGGCGAGCCGACAAATTGTCCAGGCACGGCCGCGACCTGAACGTGCTTGGAATCTTCATCCACATCTTAGGAGACGCTCTGAACAGCATAGCCGTCAGTGAGCTCGCCTGGTTACTCGAGCTGCCCGAGCTGATAGGCGCAGTGATATCTGCGGGAATATTCATGGCCACCGGCTTCATATACGTCGATCCAATCGCATCCACGTTCATCGGCCTCATGATCATCAGCACCTCCTACCCCTTGCTCAAGCGATGCGGGGTATTCCTGTTGGAAACCGCACCAGAGTCCCTAGACTTGGCGGGTGTGGTGGAGGATGTGGAGCGGATCACTGGGAAGGACACCGTGCATGAGATGCATGTATGGAGCTTGAGTGAGTCTCCCTCTTGCTTCACGATCCTCTCTGACGAGAACCCCGTAGCACAAAAGAAGGCTTTGGCGACGATGCATCTCAGGTGAGTCGGACAGATAGCCTCTCAGACCACTCTCTGACTGACAACACAGCGTGGAGTACGACAAGGTTTCCGACTTTATGTCGATCGCTGAGAAGGTCCGAAATGTACGTCATCTTCTTCGGTCAAAGCTGCGACTGACCAGGCGCAGTGCCTTCACTTCTGGAACATCCACATTGCCACGATCCAACCAGAGATTGGTTCCCCTTCTGGCCGGCTATCCGACTTCAGCCAAACAGCCCCTGTTGCGGCGGATACCAACATCGACACCACACCGACAGGCCTCACTTCGAACAACCAGCTCACTCACCGACTGATGACCTGCATGGTGAAATGCCATGTGCAATGTCGCGAGGACGTTTGCTGTGGAGTCGAATGAAGTGCTAGCGCAGTACGTGCGGTGAAACCATACCTTTGCATTGAGACGTTTGCATGTATTGAATCCACTTTGGCTGTCGAACAGGATCGACGATGCCTGCTACAGGTGATAAACTTCCCCTCCCTCGACGATTTCAGACCAGATTCGATGACGCGTATGTTGAGGATGGCCTGCTGTCTTCCATGGTCGAACGTGACATGGGACACATGATCAAGCTTGTTGGATCTGATAATGGCGGTGAACAACCACCCATGAATTTGAGAAGTACATTGCAATATCGATCGTGAACTGAAGCTCGGATAGTATCGCCGAACATCGCCGAACATCGCCGAACATCACCGAAGATAGGCCTGAAAGGCGAGTAAAAAATGGATGGACTTGGGAGAACCAGCGATTCGAGACTAAAAGTCATTTAGAGCCACTATAGTAGTAGTTACCTAGCCTACTCATAGCCTCTGCATCTCTAGCCCACGCTACTCGACCGGCACTTGACTCGGCTACACCCACGCGTGTCCTCGAGTTATTTCAGCTAAGTTTGACCTCGGTAGCCCAACTTTGCCGAAGCTCAGACGACCGTCGCCAATTCTAGGAGCTGAGCGTCGGGCCTATTTGCTGGTGGACGTAGCACCGTGACATTGGGCTTCCATTGGCACAGTTTTGGTTGGATCAAACTTGGCCTAGGTGATCCAGGGGGACTTCGAACATGACATGTAAAGGAATGCAAAGCGTTGAAAAAGAACGTGAAGGTGGACTTTCACTCCCCGTTGTTTCGAATATAAGGGTTCCGAACGACGCGATAGAAAGCTTGAATAGGCGCGCGATCCGAGGGCCTTTCGCCCTTACGCTTCTGATTGTAAAACCTTCGACTTCGACCAACCTCCCTTTACACTGTTGCTCCTATTGACAAGCTTCGACTCGACCCGCCGGCCACGCCGCTAAAAGTCCGACGACCCACCTCGGCGAGCTCACCACCCCCACAGTCCCCAACTATCCGGCATCAATCACCTCGTCCGTCTACATCTCTGGTTCCTCTCCGTGGTTAAGGCCTGATGCAAGCTAAAGCCACGTCGCGAAGATCCAGTCCTCTGATCTTTACCATCCCCCTTTCACGATCAAACCAAATCGAATAAGATGCTTGACCTATCGATTCGACATCATGCTCCCCAGGGCTCTGACCCTCTTCCAGCCCGTTTCATCGTCGATCTCATCAACCCTCCCGGAAATGATCAACCGCCGCCGAAGACGTCGACATCAGACAGCCTACGAGAGTACATCGGCGTCCTACTTCCCGCTCCCGAGCCTCCGATCCATGCGCCCAACAGCATATCTGAAGTCATGTCCCGGTTCTCGCCACCGTCCTTGCGCGTAACGATATTGAGCCGAACGAGCCTTGAACCGATCTCCCCCGCCCCGCACTCGAACTCCTCGACCGATCTCACCGCTGCTATCGTCTCCCGTTTCCGTACCGAGTTCCCTGATGGCGTCGAGATCTTCCTTGACCGAGAGATGAACAGTAATCTCGGACTTGATCTCCGGCTAGCGCTCTCCCCCATTGCGCGTTCACCCATGTCGTCGATCGTGGATGAAGGGGACAGGATAAGAGTTATCTCGCCGAGCAGTTCCAAGCGCTCAGTCACGATCGATTGGTCCATGGGCAAGAGGAGATCCATTACGAGGAAGAACAGACGGGGGCTTTACGCTGCGGCTCGGTCTACATGGCCAATAAGATCTCGACCTGCGGGAAGGCGTTCAAAACCGAGTCTCTACCTGGGGTGGTGGACGGTGTTCCGCCGGTACTGTGGAGTCAGGCGGCGAGAGGTGGGTATAGGCTCGAGTCGGATCTGCAGAGTTGGGCGAGGAGAGACGAGCTGTTTGTGACGACGGCGAATACGAGTACGAGCACGGGGTATGAGAGGCCATACAAGAAGGCGAAATGGGGCGATGAGCGGTGAGTCTTTTACGCATACATCCCCAGTATAAACCTTCCATCCCAGATGAACTCCTCCCCTCGGTCCTCACTCGTCCCTTCTTGCCATTTCATCGTGTCCTTCCCACCCTGCTTGATCGTTAGGGGCTGACTGAACGTATAGTCTGAGTTCGAACGTGACGAGGTCAGACGAGAATAGCAGCAGGAGCAGTACACTGACCGGCTACGCCCAACCGGCTTCGGAACCAACATCCAGTGAGTCGAGTCGGACCTTCCCCCCCGTTTGTCTCAATCCCAAGCTCAGCTGACCAAGGCCTTCAGTCCCAACGATCGGCACCACATCCTCCCATCATCCGCACTTACCCTGCCCGACACGGTCCAAGAAATCCCGAGGCTCCTTTACGGAGCGGAAACGGCCCGACATCCTCAGGAACGCGGAATTGAGAGCGCACGAGCAGGGGCTCAACAACGCGCGCGACTCGGGTAAAAAAGTGGTGATGCGGATTGATGTGGTCGGTCCGGGGGAGCAGGCAGGTCCGGAGGATGTGGACGTCGATATCGATATCGAGGATGAGGTCGAGATTGAGAACATGGTTGATGAATCTCAACGCGGAGAGCGAGATATTCGCGTTCCCCCTCCCGTGGCGCTCCAATCTTTCAACACGGGTGTGGGAGGGATTTCCTTCAGGCCTGACGTGACAGAGGTGGACGAGGGTGGAGAGATCTCAAGGAACAAGAAGAAGAAGAAGAAGCAGACTTACAGGGTCAAGATGGTCACCATCGACGACATCACAGGTGTGGAAGAGGCGATGCCTTGTTCCCGTACCGTCCGACTCGCTTTCCTCCAGGTGAGTCTTCGTTCCTGTTCCCCCTCCCCCGCGCTTCTAAATCTTTCTGTGCTGAATCACCACCTACCTCCTCTCCTATCCCTCCCTCGACTCCCACAGTTCTTCGGCCAATTCCACAGCACCAACAGCCGCTATGGCATCCTCCATAACTGGGACACCGCCCAAATCGGTTACCTCGCCCAAAAGAACGTGCTGCACGTCTCGAACGTGATTCTGGCCGACGCCGGGAGGCAGGTCGACGCTTTCACCTTCTTGTCCGCTTTGGTCATACTCGCTGTCAAGGAGTATGAGGTACGTCGCCTCGTGAACCCCGGACTTCGTGGGCTGATGGGTTGGCATAGGTACCGGACGATTTATTCGTGGGCTTTGAGGATGGGTGGGGAGGTAAAGGCCGCGACGGGGTCTGGAGCCGACAAGCCTAGTACTGGCTCGCTTGGCCCGGGTCAGGGGTCAAGGTCTCATGATCGGGTTCTAGGTTTTGAAGGTGGGGGTGGAGCTGGTTCTGGTGGAGGTGGAGGTGGTGCGATCGACTCGGACGGGAATGCTCCAGCGACTGGCCCGGAGAGATCTCAATTTCGCGCTCACAACTATCGAGACCGCAAGACCGAAAACGCCAACGGGGACGATGAGCTTCATGGAAAATGGGTAGAGTGTCCTCCCGCTCGTTAACGTTTTGCTTACGTTCCTTTCTGTTTTTGAGAAACCGAAACGCTGGGCAATACTTCCGGAATATCGAGACAGGCTTCCCGCTTACGTACCACCCATGAGTTCGAACCCCGATGTCGACAGCGACGTAAGCTTGGCATACACTCTGGACGGACAACACCAACTCCTCGGCCGAGGTAAAGTCTGGACTGTCTTTGCAGCGCGATATCGTCTCCCAACAGTGCTTTCTCCTCGACCTTTACCTGAATCTTGGACGACAAAGCTTCAGCAAGACGCGGACCCATCCTCTGGGTCGGAAGCTTCCCCCTCACCCACCCAAGCCCACTTCCCCACCTCGCTGATATGGCACGACGTAGCGTTGAAGTCTCTCCAACTCCCCTCCGACACGTATACGTTGTCTGCCAACTTGGACCCGAAGACATGGATGAGCGCGACCGCAGCTTTACGAGCGGCCCGACGTGAGATCGCGCTCTACGCGGGTCCTTTGAAGAGGTTGCAGGGAAGCGTCGTACCGGTGATTTACGATGTGCATGACGTCGTCCTCGAGGGCGGGGATGTCCGTGTGCTTATGGAGAGGATGGGCGAGGCGGTCGTGCGCGTCGATGGCGGGTGGAGGGATCTGAGTGATTGGGATCGGTAAGTGACTTCCGGCTTGTTACCTCCCTCCCTTCACTTGTCGTCCCTCGACACCTTGGGATCGATCGTCATCCGCCCGACACAATCACCCGCCGTTGGGTAGTTGGGCGCACGATGATCTTGGGACGTTGACGAGCGGGGCGTATTCGAACCTCTCTTGTTCCAGCATTTCCCTCGGGGACACATCCCCGCAGCCCGACGATACCCTACCTCGCATCATCACCTTAGCTCCTCTTCCAACGCGAACCTGGATCCCTGATTGACATCTCCTGACTTACCGAACCGTTGTCAGGCGCGAGATCCACCGGCTCTATACGACCCTCCACGCGGCAGGGGTTTGTCACAATGACCTCGAGCTCCGACATATCCGGCGGCTCCCTTCCCATTCCGGTCGGCACGGCTACGAGCTGAGGTTGATCGATTTTGATGCGGCGATCTACAACGAGGATGAGGGTGAGGAGGAGGAGGAGGGGAAGAGGAGGATTGAGAATGAGCGCATGAGCTTGATCAGAGCGTTGGGTTGGATGGGGGTTTGGTGAACGCCTTGGGCCCATCACGAGGCATGGGGGCGAGGAGGCGAGGATCATGGGGTCTTGGTACAGTACTTTTGTGATGCATGTAAGGATGGTTCATGACCGCTCAATGCGGTAGACGGTGCTTGCCCTCATGTTTCCGACCAATGAAGGGCGACCTATTCGAGACTGTCATGGAAGAGCGCACGAAGAGTTCTCGACAGCATCCAATGAGACCTCCCATGGGCTTGACGATGTCCGTTCCCGACACCCATACACTCCAAAGAGACGCTGTCTCCAAGCCCCTATCTGTCGAACCATTGGAGACAATTCCCCTCTTCTTGATGATCGAGCCCACACCATCCAAGCCTTCCCATTCATTCCTAGCCCCTGCCCCTCGGACAAATCACGATTCGCATTCCCGCTGACAGGTCAGGTGACAGGTTGCTGCTTGATGCGAATCCATATCCGTGGGGATTTCCCGCATCATCTTCCGGCAACTTGACCGGTTTTCAAAACGTCCCCCATCAACGACGACGTTCCCGTGATGCTTCACCGGTTCTCCGACCGGTACCATCTTGAGACCCAGCGAGACGAGATCGAGACCATGCACTATCGTCCTTCGCTTTCAACTCTTTCCCAATCTCTCGAGCTCTTACTCCGCTCTCACTCCCAACAATATGTTTCCCAGCCTTGAACGGGGCTCCTCGTCCCCCCCCCCCCCAAAAAAAGAGGCCTTTCTAGCTTATGGGAGGAAGTGTTAATCCGTCTGGTGGTGGAGGATGACGGTGAGCGCAACCAGATTTGAGCTCACATCGGATAGTTGTCTCTTCACGAATAATACCATTGTGTACCGGGGCTGGCCTAGTCCGAATTTGGTATAACCCCAAACCTTAAGTGGTCCCTGGCCTCCAACACCGGTGTCGGCGAAAGACACCCCTAACCCCCTCTTCGAAGATCATTCTAATTTTCAGCATTTCTGAAGCCTAGTTAGCGATGACGGGGAGTTGGCAGTGAATTGTTGACTACACAGCATTGTACATGCATGCGATCGAGCAATTGACATAAGACACTGGACAGACCCACTCCATACCAAAAGGTAACATCAAGCACGGTCCCATCCTCGCCTTCGCTCACGCCACTCGTACCTCTGTGCAGCCGATCATTCCTCTTCAACTACACCTTCTCATCAACATCGTCATAGTGACCGCCCGGCTTGCCGCTGTACGTGGAATCACCCTGTTGACCGTCGTGGTCCTGGGAGAGGGCGACGGGTTGTTGGTAACCAGCTTGCCTGTCGCGATCCGCAAAGGCTTCAGGCGTGTCGTTGAGGTGTCTGAAATAGGTCGGGAAAGATACGGCACAAAGGAAGGAGGCGACGGCAAGTGCGGTCCAGGACCACATCAAGTAAGGGTCTGTGATGGCCTTGGAAACGGCGAGACCTAGAGCGGCGGCGATGGCACTGTTGAACAAAGCGAGGGCGTACACGAGACCCTTCATACGTGCTGGTGAACGGGTGTAGGCGAGCTCGTACGAGGTCACGTTGACGAAAAGCTCGCCGATGGCCGGGATGGTGTAGATCGGGACCTGCCACCATAGGGAGATGGCAGAGGGAGTGGGACAGGTCGAGGCGTACCTCCCGCACGCGGACGTGGCGTAGACCCTCCACTGGATGAGGGCACAGATGACGCAGGTGATACAGCCCAAACTGAACCCGATACACATCCTCGTCATCGGTCTGAGTGGGTGTCCAATTTTCTGCATGAACGGGTAGAGACCCCAGGTGAGTATGGGTGTGAAGATGATGATGGCGAGCGAGTTCCAGTTATTGATCAAGTCGTTTGGGACGCCACCCAGGACCATCGCGGAGGACATGTCATTGAGCTCGTTACCGAAACCACCGTCTGCGAGCGCGAAGATAGGGATGAGGGCGAAGACCTGGCAGGCTTGAACGGCCTGCTTGATCTCGTCGACGAATCGGTCGTCCCAAAACACTTTCGTGGTGTCAAACTGACCGTCCCGGGCAGCAATGTAAGAGGGTTTCGCCCTGTTCCAGAAATCGTCGCCGCCCTTCCACATCCTCTTCCAACCCCCGTCGGATAACAGGGTCTTGATCACCTTCCACGCCTCGAGCACCACAGATCCTTGAGGAGGGGCCTTGTAAAGGCGCTTGGTGGCCCAAGCCAGGACGATCGGCATCAACATGTAGATGATACCGGGGAGGAGGAAGGCGAGCCAAAAACCTACGTCACGCTCGGCGTATTCGGTGGCGACGGCGAAGATGGCGCCGACGTTGATGCACCAGTAAAAGATCATGAGGTAACGCTGAACCGTCGTTGCAGGGTCAACAATGACCCGCTCGCCCTTCTTTGTCGTCGACAGGACCGGGTACTTGACCGGACTCTGGTCACAGAGCAACGGACCGAGAGAGGGCTTGATGAAGCCGGCGGCGAAGGCGAGGATCACGATGGAAATGATGAAAGCGCCCAGGGACCCGTCGGGATGTTTGATGACGGAGGGGATGGCAGGAATGACGAGGAGTAAGTGGGCACCGGCGCCGACCGCGGTACCTGAAGATTGACTCAGGACAAGTACTGGACCCATGCAGAAAAAACGACTCACCTACGCAGATCGTCTTGAATCGACCCCACCTCGTATCGGCGACGATACCACCGAAGATGGGGATGACATAAGCGAGGAAGGTGAACAGATTGGTGAGGGCGGAAGCGTCAACGGAGCCGAGACCGAGCGCTCCGGCGGGTGTGTTCAGACCGGCGTCTCCCTTGGGCACGGCACCTGGAACGATCTATTCAGCCAAAAAGAAACGATGACATGAGTCCACTGACCTGTAGTGGAACCATGGGGCAGAGGGTTATTGATGAAGTTGTTGAATGGATACTTGACTCCATAGTAGGACGCTCGCTCGGCAAACTCGATGAGACACATGCCAATCGCGACCATCCTGTCACCCCGCTCAGCGATGCTCGGCGTCCAAACTCACGGCATCGGAGCGCTGACCTTGCGCAGTGTCGCCATCTCCGCATCATTCGGGATCCCTTCGCCGCCGTCGTAGAGGTCAACGGCAGCGGTAACGATGGCATCAGGTTGAACGAGAGTCTTCTGCGTCTTCAGGTTGTGACCTGTTCCTCCCTGAGCTGTGGGCATCCCAAGCGGGTTCACCGGGGCGGCCTGGAAATCCAGGACGACGTTATCGGCCATCTTGTCGCTGTTCTACAGCGTCTCAGCACCACCGCCGTCATTTATGCACACATCACTCACTGAAAGATGGTTGCTGAGAATGGGAGAAAAGGACTGGGTGCCATAAGTAGGGGAAGAAGGGCGATTCCTTGACAAATTAACCGTCTTTGAGGAAAAAAAAAGTGTACCGCGTGATGACCATAGCAGCTTGTGGAACCAGAGCTTATCTGTCTTAAAGCATCATGAGGTACACCCACTTACGTATCCCTAACCCTGTTAACATGGGACGCTCTGGAACTCAAAGGACCACATGCGGACAAAGCAAGATTCAGGGTTTGATGGCTTATCTAGGGGTTCCCGCGTGCATCATAGGCCGTAATTCTCCGACAAGTATCAAAGCTAGGAACCCAAGCGGGGTGATCGGCTTTCCTTGGCCGTCTCAGGTCCGAGGAAACGCGTGGTTCCTCTTGAGATCGAAACCCACGCGATTCTGTCCCCTGTTCTCGTCGACAAGCCGGGTCGTCCTTGGGGAGATACTCGCCCATCCATGCCGGCCTTGTCCACTTCGCCATGTTGCCCATACTGCCTGCCGACGTGATTCCGGGATTGACGGAGAGGGCGTAGTCCCTGAAAGGAGGGAGGTGGAGAGCGGTGCGGTGCCCGCCGTTCGTCTGTGGGTTACCGGACATCCTCTTGTCCCGCGGGGGGACGAGCGCTCTGCATTCCGGGATGAGCTTGCCATAATCGGCGAACAGCTGTTCGGGCTTATACGACTTCATCCAGGACTCCAGCAGGGCGAGGTGTTCCTTGTTGGTAGCGACGTCGGGTAGGGGGATCTGGTGCGCGCGCCAGAAGCCCTCGATGGTGACCATCTACTTCGCGAGGCCGTTATACAATAGTCAGCGACGCCTCGTAATCCTATCCATGTGAAATAAGGGCCCCACGCTCCCATTCAGATGGAGCACCGGCAGAACCGTACCGTCCGTGATGGGGTTCAAGAACTTTGTTCCCATGCCAACTCGTCGCCAGCGGACCCGTCTCACTCTCTCCATCTCCTACACCCGTCAGACTGATTCAGTCCGGGTGGTCAAACACCGTCCCGAAAGCGCGCGAGAGGGAGTAACCGAGCTCCCGTCCCTCGTGGAGTGATCTCGGAGTCGAGTGGCGTATGAACCGATACCGCCTGGGAAGGAGAACTGTCGGAAGAAGTGGATGATGCCTCTCTGATCTTCGGCGACGTTTGGGTAGAATTCGGTGTAAACGCCTTCGAGGTAGACTTGGGAGAGTACAGCGGGGGCTTCGTGACCTGCAAAAGGGGTCAGAGCGTATTCAATCCTTGGCCCTCTCTTCCCGATGTCATACTCCTCACCCGGCCCCCGAGATGTACATCGCGTCGATCCCATACTTCCTGATCAACCTGTTCATGTGGACGTAGGTGAAGATCTGGCCGGCATCGGATCCCGAGTGACCGAGCAACCTTGACTTGATGTGTTCGAACGTCAAGGGCTCCCTGAGCAAGGGGTTCTCTCGGAGGTAGAGCATCCCCAAGCACAGGTAGAGGGACGAGAATCACTGGTCAGAAAGTCGGGATGAGGAGATGGTGACAAGCATGTGACCTGTCGTAAGCTCCGGGGATTTGGTTCCGCTGCGAAGACTCCTGCCGCATACCCGCACCTTTTCTTTCTCCCAAATGACCTGGCCAATCGCATCCTCTCGCTTCTCTACCATATTCAAGCTAGCCTCCGCTGCTCAACCCACCTGACCCACAAAAATTTTAATTTGTAAATGTACCCATCGATGTATCTCCAACCTTGCGGTATTCTGCAAAGCATCGCTCTCGGTTGGGGCCGAGCGGAGTCGCGATATATGATTGCCGACGCACAGCACGAGTGCTCCACATCAACATATACCGCCTCCTCGCCCTGCATACGCCGAAGGTAAATCACGGTGGCAGCTCGCAAGGGAGCTCGACTACGTCGGCGTGTTCCTGCTCGCCGCTGGACTCGGTGGATTCCGAAATGCAACGACGACGAGCGACACGAGACCAATCACGATCGGCGCGACAACATGGGCATCTTGAGAGACGTATATTGCCCTTGCCCGATCACCATCAACGTTGCGATGAGAAGTCACAAGCACAACGCTCACCTCCAGCCCAGATCACTCCCATACATCTTGAGCCGAACACACCTTTTTGCGTGAGAGACCGTCCTGACATGCAGCCGAACAGTGCCATGGTGTCTCGATGCCGTCTTCTTTGGTCAAGTCTCGCTCTGGGCGCTTCAAAGCGGCTTCTTCTATGCCAAGGACTTGATCCAGGTCGGTATGTTGGGCCTGCCTCTCGGCTCTGGGGTCTTGTTCGGCGTACGTCGCTAGCGGTCCCTGCCAGGCGCTACCGCTGTCTGCTTTGATGCTCGGTAGAAGAACGCCCTATCTCTTCCACCAGTCTGTGCCTCACCGAAAGCGACTGCTATGCGTTGAGCTGTCGCTGACGCCTCGGCTAGATTCTGCCCTTTCCAAGGGAGGAGCGGCCGCGACGTGTTTCTACGGGGCGATCCAGCTGGAATTTGTATGTGGGCTTCTGCGCGGCCTGCTTGCACCTCAAGCCAGACGACACTGATACGCCCAGTCCACCGAAGACTTGAATCACCTAGCGTACTCCATTATCTGTATGCGAGAGAGGCGGAAGCAGGTGCCCGAACCATCTTCTGGGCGGCCACGCAAGACACGAACCTTGGGTTGGCAAAACTACACCGATCTGTGCCAGGTAGCCGAGTGTGTTCCCTCTCGCTGTCGCTGAGTAAGCTGATAAAATGGTATAGCCGTGGACTTTGTGAATAGGGCGACGTACGCGGCCCTACTGAAGGCATCCTCGACTGATGGCGGAAGGAGACTGTAAATAGGAGGGAGATTCGCTAGCTGAGGTAGCCATTCAGCCGCGGAAGGAGGTCCGGGAGCTGCTTCGGCGGCTGCGTCGACAGTTCCCCAGATTCGCTGCTGGGTCGTCGTTCCGGTTCTCTGCGCCGCAATGCCTCCGCAAGCCCAGCTCGGCGAGAAGAGTCGCGCACAATTCCCACAGGGCCAAATCCCTGTACCTCGGAAGTCCTCCACTTGGAAGCGGTGACTTGGGTGACGGGCAAGGCAGTGTTTGAGCAGATCCGGAAAAGCGATGGCAGTGACGGCAGGGGAGGTTTTCACAGAACGTTTTGCCACTCGTGTGCATGCGTGCTTGTCTCGTCTAACTGGAAACGAAAACCCCCTTGTGAAGGCAAAGGAATAGATTCCGTAGCCGGGTATTCCTCATGCTGGCTGGAACAGCCCGAAGTCAGCCAACTTCCCTGCCGAAAGTCCAGGGGGAGTAGGTAATCACCATTTGCCGTAACAATCCAAGCCACCGGCCTCATAGCCTCAGAGCCCCAGAGAGTGCATTTCACCCAAGGGCTGGTACAGCGGTGGGGGGGTGGAGTCAGAAAAGATGCTATTCTCAGCAAGAAGGCGACGTGGCTCCTGACTGTCAAGCGAGGCGTACAAGCGCGGGTGAACTGCAAGGAAGACACCCGTGTAGCAGGACGAGGCCGACTCGGACCGATGACGTCGCTGCAGAGGCGGGAATCCCGCGTTCGTCTACTCATCCTCCTTTGACATGGCTGGTACGCGACTGGCGTGAGATTATCCAATGGGCTAGACTGAACAGGTGATGTCAACGGAAGGATTCCCAGGATGACTCACACCGGACCTGGGAAACACGTAGACGTAGCGCTGCGAGATTATTCGGGAGGAATATGTGGCAGGTTGGTAGCCATTGCATAGCAAGAGACCCTGATCATGGTTTGCTGGGCTTCTTTTCCACCATTCCGACCGAGAAGCCTCTTATACGAGCTTTGACCGCCTGGTTGTAATGCCATGCAACAAGTCGAGGATCCGGGGGTTCGTAGAAACGCGAGAAGCGTTCAGGGGGGATCGTCTTGCCGTGAAACTGGAAATCGGCCGGATCCCTAGGTGAGAAGTAATGGACGTAGTAGATCCCATCCTGGGGTAACGAACCTCGTCAAATGGTGAAACTACTTTTTCAACATGGAGTGATGAGAAGGATTAAGCTCACTTTACGGTACAGAGACCAGCTGAGAGTATCGAACGTTTTATGGAGGTTGTAGTTTACAAGAATCCCGGCCGACGTATTGAACATGTCGGGATGCTTCTCACCAAGTATCCTTTGATAAATCTAACAGCGGTCAACCCGGGTTAGCTATCATAGTATAGAAAGGCGGAGATCAGGTCGCGGGGAGAGACTTACGTCAGGACGACCTTGAGGAACGATATGAGCAGCAACACACTTCTCGACATCATCCTCCGTGAGTAGGCAAACGGCGTCGCGGCCGATAAGGCGCTGTTTGAATGAAGACTGGGCGGATAAAGAAGTTTAAGGAATTAGTATTGAAGTATTGGATTTGGGCTCGCACCTGCTCGGGGCGCCCCGTTGTTTGACTGGAAGCAGACTCGGTGCTGGACCCGGCCAAGAATCTTGGGGTCTTGAAGCGACTAGAGTATTCGGGGCCGAGAGACAGTGTGGGCTCTCTGTCAAACCCTGCGCAGAACGTGGCAACCGGGGAGTAAGAGACACGGGCAAGGAAAGAGGTGACAGGAAGTGCCTCGCAACTCACCATCCTGTATGTAATAATAGGTGCCGGCCGTGGGTGTGGCTTGCAATTCGACAGGTACAGCGTCGTCGGCGACTTGGGCGTCATCCTCGATAACTATTCTCCCGGGATGGCCACGAACTTGATCGACGAGCTGCTCCACGACGTAAAGCACATACTGCCATGTGTTATCTCCGCAGGTATGGAGGAATGTAAGAGGGAAGACGGCTATCTGGACGCCCAGTCGGCTGATGATGTCAACAGTCTCGCTGCGCCTCCACCGGACCGCTGCAAGCTCGTAGGTAATCTGTCCGCTCATTGAAGGACGCCAGATTGCGGTGACAGCAACACAGCGGGTGGATAGAAAGAATGGTGCGATACGAGCATCAAAAAGGAGTGGCGTACTTGTTTTCGAGATGTGGCGGTCCCGCGGTGTTTCGGCATTTCAAAGACATCCCTTCAACGTGGCATTTGAACACCGGATCCTTGCATACTTCATCTCCTCACGCGGCTGCAATGCAAACCACCTACAGTAATGTCAAGTGACGATGATTGGTAGTCTCTCCCAGGAGAAGGTTTGTGGAGACTGGACCTGGGAGCTGTATCGCAGGCAAAGGTGGAGAAGGCTTGGCTCGGTGAGTTTATGGGTGTCCTTATGATCATGATGCATGTCGTTGGTCTTGTCAGCGGTTACACGGCCGAGTTGCAAGGTCTGTACCGGAGCATGCTGAAAATGACAAGGATAGGTTGCGAGTACGGTGAGAGAATGGCGAAGTAGATGTGACGTCACGAGGTGCCGAACTCTCCATAATCGGTATGTGTGTTTTCCGTGTTTGGTTCAAACTGGACCTACTCTCTCCGGCCACTCGGCCTTTGTTCCTCAACAGCTGACCGACGCCGAGGCTCACAAATGTCAAGATCGACCCTTTCAAGGCTCCTTCCTTTCAGTAATGTAAGTGAACATGAGGATAGGAAGGTGGTTCATGTCACAGAGGGATTGGCGGGTTGAACTTCTTCACCACCTGATTTCTCGTTTCCAACCCAATCCCTGATTAGCAAAGTATCAGACACTTCGCTGATGCAAGCAAACATGAGCGAAGGCAAGACACCCACAGAGAAGTCCAACAACCTGAACAAGTCCACGGCAGACACGATTCCAACCAGCTGAAGGATTTTCCGGACGAGTGGGTGAAGCTCAGAGGACGAAATGCGGAACTTCAGTCTGAAGCCGCATCCGTGGCCGAGAGGGTGAGTAAACCCGAAGCGATTACGGAGGTTGCTGCCCTTCAGAGCCAACTTGTCGGCCTCCAAAGTATCATTGATGACGAGAGTACCCCGCTTTCGTCAGAACCAGGCGCCTCTTGCGAAGAGTAGATCGTTGATGGCGCCGAGCACTGCCAAGACCGATGAAAGAGATGACCTTGAGAATGGTCGTGGGGCAGGAAGAGAAGGATACGCAGGACTCTGGCCCTGTTGATGATGATGCTGGATCGGAAGGTGAGCATATCTGAGATCATACCAGCTGTCCAAGTTGTTGGAAGGCTCGGATAAGCTCGCGTCGCGACACGTTCGTTCATGGTGAAAACAACTTCATTTCGCTTGTATCTATCTTATGCATCCATCATAAGCTACAACACATTGGGGAGGTAAGGTGGGAGCATCGCTCAATATCTCCTATTGGGACCAACCAGCTACATATCGATAGTCTGTACAATCAATTCCTCCTCCATCCTGCTTGGCGAGGTGAAGCGATGATGGGGCGAGAAATGTTGCGGCGGGGGAGGAACGGGACGAGGGAATAGAGAGGTGTATGTGTCGAGGAGGAGAAGAGGCGAACGTGTGAGAGAGCGGAGGGGTGGCTACTCGTCTTTGATCGGCGTTGTCCCGAGTCGCTGATCGCGCCCTCGACGGTCACCGACAAGTACAGCCTATCGGCTACGTCGACGACCTTGGCTTTATGAAGGCCGTCGCTCGTGTAGCAGGTGAGAATATGAAAAGCTCCATGGGAGCTGCTCTTCTTGTCACCGCGACGCCATGAGCCTGGGTCAGAGCGACCCGGAAACGCCTCGGTGATCTTGTAAGGATCTAGGTTATCGAGGTATCCGCGGATGGCCTTTGCGCTGTCACTATAGCTTCGGTCAAACCTCCAACCTGACCGCGCTGAAGGACCCATACGGCGGTCATGTTGAACGAGGACATGGCGGAGCTGGTCAAAAGATATGAAAGCTGTTGTAAAGCCTCGACGGACAGATTGGAGTAGAGGCAAAGGGCAGTTTTCAAATCAAGCTGCTCTCCGAAAGTGGTGAAGCAATAGGCGATTCCTGGTGAGAAAGGTGAGAAAGTGATTGGGAGCTGAGACATGCGGCGCATCGAGGTGTCGGCAGGGGATATCTTCGATTTGGTTCAAACGTTCTCGTCCCTCGGCGCCTTCCCAATCGTAATCGACTGACGAAAGAGGTAGCTCCCATTCGACTTGGATTATTGGAAGCTGCAACAAAGCCGGCCAGAATCTTCCCGCACCGTCAACGCCCCCTTCCCCCCCCTCCCCCCCCCAAAATATGCAAGTCGGAGTGTCGGGAGCTTCCAGGGAGTACGTCCCCGAAGTAGACTAACGGTACTGGCTTCCCACCTCACCATCTCCTCCGCCCGGACGGTTGGTGCCGACGGTGACAATGACGGCGATGGGATCGTTCGCCTCACCTTTGAGATCATTCAAGCCTTTGTCCCTTTTACGATGGCGGTCGTCTGTCGAATGCGTCCCTTGTCAATCGAGTGCCCCAACGGAAACGGCAACGGAAGCGATCGGTCAAGCACTCTCCCTGCTGAAGTACTCAAACTAATTTGATCGACGAGGCGTCCCCAACTTGCGAGCCGAGTTTGACGAAGGTCGAGCGTACGATCGGAACAGGGAGACCGCTTACAAGAACTACTTGCTCGACATCGACAAGCCGTGTCACGATTTCGACTCTTATCCGTTCTGGCTCCACGAGGACGAAGAGGATGAAGGCGTGTTTGAGGCTTATATTGCTCATGAATGCGAGATGATGTGGACAAAGGAGGTTCAGACGTACAAGAGGATGGAGGATCTACAGGGTCATTCCATCCCGAGGTTGCTCGGAGTCGTCAAATACAGTCCCCCGGCGATCCACTCGATATCAACGGCGTTTTGCTCGAATATGTCATCACGACCAAGCTCCAACGTGGACCGATCGATCGTGACGAAATCTCAAGCGGTTGCCAGGAAGCGGTGGATCTTGTCAAAACCGTTGGGGAGTACGGGGTCCTGAACAAGGATGTCAGGTTGGACAACATCCTTGTCCGAACCAAAGTCGCCTTCCCTCCCTCAATACCGGACCCACCAGCTACAGCGACTCCATCTTCCTTTCTCAAACGATTCATCTCGTACCTTCCCACCCTCCCAACCCGCCTTTTCCGTCACAACTCCCCGCTCCCCGCACTCCGGCCGAGTCCTTGCTACTCGATCGACTTTGCTTCCTGCCGTCTCCGATACAAAGACGAGACTGATGAGGAATGGAGGAGGGCCAAGCAATCGCAGGACGAAGAAGGCGCTATAGGCTCGGTCCTTGAGTGGCTGCTCAAAGAGTGCTCAAAGGGGCGTCGCGCAAGGGGGTCCCGCCGGCGGCTCAGGAGGAGGCACTGTACCCGTCCAGGATGGGGGTGGCGTACGGCCATACACGCCGAGTTGGACGTGGGACAGAAAATTGACGAAAGACGAGCAAGCGGCGTACGAAGCCGATTCAAGCTTGGGGTTATATAAGCGCCCTGAGAGGGTCCGAGATCTCGATCACGATTCTGCGACGACGGTGAGTCAAATTCAGGAGTACAAGGGAGGGCTCACGTAAAGTCTCAGGAGGTTTCACATCAGTCTCAAGATGCGGGGAGAGAGTCGTGGAGACCGAGTGAGAACGAGGGAAGGGCTTTGGAGATCGGAATGGTGCGAGGCTTGCACTGGGCTGAGATCTCGGCCGAAGGGTAGGCATACAGGTTGAGCGGTGGCGACAAAGGTAGGTCTACTCTCCATCGACCCAGCTGTGACTGAGAAGGTTCTCCAGCATTTCACCACATTTCCTCGGCGAGGCTTCTTCTTCGCTGGGATCACCATCTCTCACACGGGTGGTCACACCTCACCACCCTTACCTCCCGCCTTCTCCCTCCGACGCTCTCCCGCTCTCCCTTCCTCCCCAACCTTCTCTTCTTCCCCGACTCTACGCTCCTTTCCAAGGACAAGTCCGGTCTAGGCGTCGGCACGGATGGGAGGACGATGTGGACGGTCAATGGCCACGGTGTATCAGTCGTTCTTTCGAAAACGGCGTCCCACCCTCCCGTAATCCGACGCCCAAATCCACCAATGCGATTCAGCCCAGATCCACCAGTCCCCTGATGTGCGGATGCTACACTGGGAGGTTGTGGAAGGTTATGGATTGTGCTCGACAGTCTGAGCAGTACTGCAGATCCCCACATTAGCGTATGTATGCATGGACGAGCAGCTAGAGCTTGTGTCGACAACTTTGGTAGACATCCTCGGGGTGTTGATTGGGTAATTCAGAGTTGCTGACATGTGGCTACGTGGTTATGATGGGTTCTCAAGAAGATAACTGGCGAATCTCAGGCACGGCTGCATGTTGCGCTTTGTTCTGGTATTGGCTCGCGCCCTTGGAGGCAGGCGGAGAGGTGAAAGGGTTCCGGGCGGTCGTTGGCTGGAGGGCTTGAGATGGTGTTGGAGGTGATGAGGGAGCAAGCCAAGGGTTATATGAACCCGTAGAAGCGTCAGCTTGGGCTCCAGGAGGATAAGCATGGAGACCAAAGGTAGAGCAGGCATGGGGAAGCTCGGAACGCTCGATATCTAGCGGCAAATGGAATTTATGCGCTCAACACCCGCAGTTCCATACAACCTCTTGATCAAGGAGGTAGAGGAGGGGTATCACAGGCTCATGGGGGTAAGGGGTTTAGGGGGTTGAGTTCGTTGCATTCTGGTCATTAGGATAGTTCTGGGGTCTACGGAAGCTATGATATCCGAGGGAGGAAGAGGAGAGCGACATGGAAAGATGGGAGTGGCTCTCAAGAGTCACCACTCAGCTCCTCCAGGGCGTTGCCCATGTCTCCTGGCCTTCCTGCCTCAAAACTCCTTGTCCTGGCCTTGAGCAAGGCGATACTCACCATCGTCTTCATCCTCTGGAAAGTGTTCGCATCCAGCTTCTCTCCCCATGTCTCCGGCTCTTTCCTTGTCGCTTCAGACATCATCCCACCTGCCGAGAAGACCAAGGGGACGAAGCGTCCATTAGTGAGAGGCCTGACGTGGATAGCTCGCCTCTCTATCTGCTCGAGGTATTTTGTGGCTTGCCGGACGATGTGAAGAGGTAGAGAAGTGCCAGCGGCTCGATTGGTTGTCGTTTTGGTTGCCTTACTCCCAAGGAGGGTGTAAACCTCGACATCGAAGTCCACAGTCCCCTTTGAAGGTCCTTGGAGCCGGATATCGTTCCTCCTCCTGCCTTCAAACGAGTGTGGTTCATGCTCTGCGGTTGGATCGATGGTCTTCAAGGTGGAATGGAGGATTCGAGCCACAAAGTCATGCCTGGCCACCGTCTGCCTTGATCTGGCAAGGCAAACCTCGTCATGTCCCAAGGAGTTCGATTTTGAGCACCATGGGCACGTCGTGAGAGGAGAGGTTGATAGAGTCCGGTAGTGGATGGCGGTGGAGACCTCGAAATCTGTCAGGCGGAGTGAGTGGTAGTAGGGGATGGTGTCGAGCCACTTCCTGCCGAGTGTAGAGGATGATTCCGCCATGTATTTTCGTTCGGGGTCGTCCAAGGTGGTCAAGAGGTCGTTCTGTTGATCCTCCCAGAGCTGCTTGCACCGTTTATGCTGGGATTTGGGTCGTGCTCCTTGGGAAACGTCCATATCTCTGATTCCGTAAGATTGAACCGCAGGAATGCGCAGAGACGGACGGGAGGAGGAATCTTGCAAGAGGCGATCAGGAGGGCAGAAAGACGCCGAAGAGAGGCAGAGGGGACCCGATCGATAGGCGTGTCTTTGCAGAGAACGAAGCGAGGGCTTTGTTCTCCTTGTAAGTCATCGTGCCATTTCCAGATCATAGCTGAGCACTGAATCTTTCAGCTTCCGGGACGAGATACACTTCTTCCTCCCTATCCTATCCGAGCCGATATCATTCGATGCCATTAGACATCGGTCCTCGTTCTTGCTCTGGACGATACTCGCCATCGCTTGCAAATACTGCTGCCGCTCAACCCTTCCAGCCGCGCACAGTCCGCGCGATGTCGACTTCATTGGCGGACTCCCTCGGGTGTCGATGGAGAATCATACGAGGCATGAAGTTGAACCCATCGGAGAGGAGAGCTGGTTGCATCAAATCCCTGGCAATGTCGAGCTATTTTCAAGCTTTGATCTCCAAGGTACTGTCTATGTTAGCACTCACTCTTGGTTCAGCGTCTCATGATGCTGAAGAACGCTCTCAGAGGACGTGCAAGCTACGCTTCTACTTTGCGCTTGGCGCCTTCAAGATAGAGGCGCGTCGCCCGACGTACGGTGATCAAGCTTGGATCGCCGCATCCATGTCTACCCCCACACGTAGGACACCATGTATGATGCCCGATCTCCTGCGGCTAACCATAGGTTCAGGTCCAAACTGGTCCAACCACGGTACCCGCTTCTCTCACCTCTATCCGTACGTGGAATCCGAAGCCCGCTACGCCTGCTGTTTTGAGGTCGCCCTCAAGGCCACCGACTTCATCGCGCACCGAACACGACTTACGACTCGCCTATGCCCAACGCTCGCCTACCTTCCCTCCAGCATGTAACTCACAACAAGCATCTCGCCATTGCACCTCTGGGCCCATTGGTCGTCATCCTCGTCGTTTCCCCTGACGCGTGCACGCTCGAAATCGATGAGGCGGATTTGGTTGCCCCGGAACAAGACGTGACGCCAAGAGACATCTTCGTGAAGAACGCCAACGCCATGTAGAGTGGTGTAGAGCAGTAGGATAGATTGTCTGAATCACTCCTGTCAGCGGGCCGGCTCCCTGACTGGCAGGTAAGAAGAATCCACTTGATGGGAGGCAACAACTTCTCCCCGTCCGCCAGCTCCCTCCCCGCGTCCTCAAAGATTGCACACCATGCTTCATGACCGTTTTGAATTGCCCCAGCCAAGCCTAGGAAACGGGGCGCCACCTTGCCCTGGATGGCCGCCAGGCGACTCGCGTATAGCAAAATCTCGTTGGCTATTCCGCGACGGGCCTCGCCAGCTGTCAGGCCTTCCCGCTCGTACTGGTCCGCGTCCAAAGCGGAGAGATCTTTCGGGAAGGAGGTGACACTGGTGAGCTTGGCGATGAGGGGAAAGTTGCCGAAGAGGATTCCCGAACGGCGCTGTGTGCCCTCACTGCTTTGATAAGGTTGGACGGCATAGGTGTCCCACAGAGCGCCATTGCCGCGGAAAGAGGTAACGTGCAGTGTCACGTGGTCCGTGACGCTGGGATGGGGAGCTTTCTGGAGGTGCCTGTTGCCGGTTGGGAGGTCGACGAGAGTGGGAAGCCCTGTGTCAGGTGAGGGTATGGGATAAAACGGTCCGTAAAACGGTGCCAGCACCATTTCGGGCCAAAGGGGGAAATGAATAGCCCTGTATGGGCCGGTCTTGCTCAGACTGACAGCAGGAATGAGGGTGATCGCGACGGGGCCAAGCTGCAAGTCGACGCCTTAGCCATCAGACCATTAGACAGACATCACTTGGTAGGATAGAGTGGGCCGTGGGTCTCCGTGTCGTTTAAAAGCTAGCAACTTACGCGATGAGGGAATTGAGCCGCTTCTGGGGCTGGCTCTGGCATGAGCGGCATGCCTACTGTCGATCCTCTCGCGACGTTAATGCCAGCTCTAGGTGCCCTGTGAAGATCGAGTTGGACGGGTGGCCGTTTCTCTCTAGTCGCGGATGAGGCAATGGTTATTGCGTGCGCCTTGGGCGAGGCCTCTGCGTCTGGCTTGGCGTCATTGTCGGGGGATGTTGGTGGGGTATGAAGCGGAGCTTGAGCTTGGTGGGTCCGTGTTGATGTAATTACTCGATCCTGAGAGGCCGGATTGACAGTGGATGAGGATTGAGGGATCTGCTTGTTGTGTCAGTATGGCTTGCACCTTGAAGGGAAAATTGACTGGGCATACCGTCGAGACCGTCCTATTTCGCGTTCCTCCTGCAACCCCCTCGCGCCCGCGCCCCTCGCCTCCCGTAGCAGGTGGAATCGCCACTGAACCAGACCCTACACTGCGTACCCCGAGCGTGACGGTGTCGGAGCTTCTCCTTCCTGGCTCATCATTCTCCTCGATTTCCATGTTGCTGGTCTCCTCCCGCGAGTCAAAGTCATCAGGTTGTACAAGCCCTGCTTTTTGTAGCGCCGACAGGGAGATGCCAAGGAACAACCCGTATATGGAGTTGCAGAGGAGGTCGCGTCGGGGTTCTTCGAAAGCCGAGACGGCATCGGAGACCTCAATGGTGTCGGGAAGCGAGGCGTCATCCGAGCGCATCTGGCTCAAAACGAGTGCAGAGTTCCAGTTGAAAATCATGCCGAAATCCGCTGAGCGGGTCGACATCTCCCCGAGAGCCTGCAGCAAGAGACGTTCGATATCAACGGGGGGTGGGGTTCATCGAGCCTAATGGGGGTAACTGACTCACTTGCTGAACCACCTTACAGCGCGTTGGTAAATTCCTCCTCTCGACCGTCTCCTGACCTCGCAATGTCACCGTCTGGTCCGCGGCCATGTACATGCTCCCGTTCACAACGTCGGTAGCGATTTGCCTCATTTCCTGGTCCGTCATAGCCTTGTCCGTCTTTATCTCGCAAACCGCCAGCGTCAAGATGCCCTCGGGACGTTCAAGGACGAGCTCGATATCGGATCGGCCAGCCGATCCTCCGCCTACGACGCGCCAGTAGATGCGGAGTCCGCTCTCGGCTAGGACGATTCGGAGGTGGTAGTTGAGCGGGGAGATGATGTAGGACATGATATGAGCCTGTTCGGCCAGCTCGCCGTTGATAGTCTCCTGGGCGGCCAAACAGAATTCCTCACTCCTGGAATCGAGGTTCTCTTCGATCTTGCGCGTCGTCGCCGCCGAGGCACCGAGTTGGCCCAGCGGCGCGGCGGTCCGAGGTGCGAGCAAGCCAGCAAAGCTTACCAGAACATCGTGTATGCGGATGAGAGAGGCACGATGATATCTGAGAGTCGAGTAATGCGCGCGCGCGACGACATTCATCGAGATCGTCGTCGTGGTTTGCCCGCCCGGGTCATAGCGAAGGGACGTTCCCGGATGCCTGTGATGCGAAAGAAGGTCGAATAACGTGCGAGTTGGATCGTTTGAGGACGATGGGGCGTCGGGGGGTCGAGGAAGAGACATGATGTGGTGGTGAATGGATGGTGGTCTGAGAATGGATGGGAGGGTTACACGGATGGATGGATGGATGAAAGAATGGAGAAACGCAACTCGATTCAAAGGTCGAGTCAAATTCCACGTCAGAAGAGACATGATGTGGTGGTGGATGGGTGGTGGTCTGAGAATGGATGGGAGGGTTGCATGGATGGATGGATGGATGGTTGCATGGTTGCATGGATGGATGAACGGATGAAAGAATGGATAAACGCAACTCGATTCAAAGGTCGAATCAAATTCCACGTCACTTACTACTCAGCGTACCGATACTGTCTCGGAGGCGGATTGATTCACAGAGCCAGTCGTGACTGCCGAGACTGCAGCCGAGACTTTCGCCGAGGTGTACGGTTTGGGAGAAATTCGTACCACCATCATTCGATTCCACGCTTCCCAATCCCCGGGACTTCGTGCTGCGGTCGCCCAGCAATCCTTCCATCGCGCTGTCCCTTTCCTTTCACTCGTCGTCTCTACCACTACGCCACTTCTTCCGGTGGAACAAAGCGGGCCGGATGTGGAGCAACAGTCCCTCCAGCGGTCGCGAAAGTGATAGCTAACCCCTCAACCCCCATACCAGACCCTCTTTGCTCCCTAGCCCCGTACAAGGCGAGGTTAACGATATGCAACTGGGTTCATGATCCTTCATGATCAACATCTTCGCCACGCTGCACACAGGACACGTACGATACTGGTAATGATCCAAATAGCAGTCGACATCCAAGTCATTTCCCGCCACCGCTTCTGGAGCCGGGTGAAGAGGCTCACCAAAGCGTTGCTGGCGGCGACGGATAATCCCAGAGGGAATCATCAACAGGTGAGTCACCGAACAGCTCGGACAGATGGGCCATCGAGACAAAGGCGGGTGCCTTGCATCCGGCCGGATCTGGCAGTGGCGTGCCGTCCCGCTACCACGGCTGGATTGCCGGGGGAATACTAGATAATGTCGCCTTTGAAAGGTTCATCAGCGAACAAACAGTGGACTGCGTCACCGAGCTCACGACGGGGCCCAGGATGGCCGCGGCGAGAGGGGCAAGTTCGTCCGCCGCGAGGGCTGTGTCGAAAATACGCCAGTTGGCGATGTGCGGTCCATGCATCATGGGCTGAGAATCCTAAGTGGAAGCAGGTGACGCTCCGTGATCTCGGTGGGTGGGTGGTGACTCCAGTGATGTCATGATTGGCGTGTCTCGATCAGGAACTGCTCGTCTAATTTTGCGTCAAAGTCAAGTACATCATTTCCTTTCTCCGAGGGACGCCGCTCCTTGCCATCCGACCTCTTCTCCTCATGGACCCCTCCCCTATCATGCTCAACAACCTCCAGCTATTCACGAACCATCTCCG
>JAABUP010002592.1_pt1 | contig 34487 bp, 35 predicted proteins | sample 5559201 | NCBI WGS metagenome assembly JAABUP01 (sample SAMN10711887, study PRJNA513373) | rock metagenome | isolation source: Antarctica rocks | place: Antarctica
TGTTGAAGCCAACAGCTTCAATGAAGACTTCAAGTGTGGCGTTCTGAGTCCAATCTTGGCCAAAGAAGCCGGCCATGAAGTATTCGGAACCCTGAAGGATGCGGTCTTGGGATGTTGTACGAGCGATGATCTTGGTGGAGGGGTCGTACAGATGGGCATACTGGTAGTAGTGGTACACACCAGAGTCAAACATCCTAATTGTTCATCAGTGCTGATCTGATTGAACATGTTGGAACTCACTCTTGACGACCAAAAGGTACCTGTATATCCACACCCAGCCTATACTTCCAGGTATTCAGGAAGGACAAAGCCCCTGTAGCGTTGAATTTACCGGCGGCTGCGGTGAGGCGCTCGCCAAATGACACGGTATCAACTCCGGTGGTGAGATTAGGATACCGGGCGCCATGGCGGTGAAGGACATGAACTTGGGAGATGTTTGCACCTGCCGGAAGCGGGTACTCATCGACGCCGAAGCCATCAGGATTGGGGAAGTAAGGGCAATAGTTGCCAAGAAGTTGAAAGATGCTCTTCTGACTGGGAGCTCCCGAGATTGGCTGAGCAGTCTCCAGTGGAGCATTGGGTACAAAGGAGCGGCTATGACCGAAGGGTGCAGGGTTGCTCTGGACAAGAAATGGAGGTGAGCCTGTTATTGTAGGACCTGTAGTGAGGTTAGTTATGTCAAGCTGACACAGAAGTGGGAATGGTACCAGCGAAGAGCTCAGGAACAGTCTGGAAGAATTGTGGAACGGTGACACTGCTGCCAGTGCCTGTGGTTGCTCTCCCATTGGCATACAAGTTTTGGGCATGGCCAAAGCCGATGAGGATGGGTAAGAGCAGGAATCGACGCATCACGGTGTGGGTAAGATGAATGATCTCACGTTACAAAAGGGTTATGAAGTGTTTAATCAAAACAACTTCTCGCAGTGAGAGTTCGAGAAGCGGATCAGAAGAAGATGAAGCAGAAGAAAGAGAATCAGAATGAGAATGAGAATGAGAGAATAGGAGATCCGGAAATTAGCTTAACCTTTGGAAGTAAGTGAATGCAAAGGCACGTGAGGTGAAGGGATATGCGATATGCGTCATGCGTCATACGTTAGGGTCAACTGAGCGGCGCAAATAGGGAATCCATCAGTGTCAAAGTTGAAAGAGCATTCTTCAATCAACGAATCTTCAAGATACACCAATTTGGGTAGCATAGGCTCGCCATTGCTCTCACAGGGCGCTGAGGTCGTTGTTGTCTGGAGATTCGCGATAGGATATAGTCTTAGCATAGAATTGAGATCGTATAGATGAGTAAGAGTGACCCAATTACTGTACAATCCCAGCTTTACTAAACTGGGAGAAGCTGGGCACCAGAAAGCAGAATACACATAAGGTATGTATATCTCTAAAATCTGTGTCGATCAAATCCCACCCTGTCTCTCCAACAACTCCGTCAACCCCAGCTCTGTACCGGCAGTGATGACTCCTCTACCCCGATAGCTACCTCTTCCGGTACCGCTATCGATTCAGCGCAAGTGTTCAGTGAATTCGGATTGTAGTGTAGACGGTTCACTGAGGGCAGAATCCACAAGGGTGTGAGCTCATGGGTTGAAATGGTGTCCTGCTGCATTCTGAGAGGCAGTCTTTACGCTCTGGCCAATTTGATTCGGGCTCAGGCTCGGACTCATTCAAGTTGAGACCATGAGTGCGATAGTCCGGTCCCGTCAAGGGAGTGGGCAAGTGGGACCGTGGGGCTATCGATATCTATAATTCTTGAGTCTTCTCGCTAAACAAAAACGCCATGACTACTGTTGAAAGTCGGATACATGTATGGCTTTAAGAATAATCCATACAAATAAGAACGTTAGCCTTGATAGTCGTCTTTCGAGGGTTGAACCCAGTTCTTTCCTGTCATATTTGGAGCCTTGACGACAGGGCAGGCTTGAGATCAAAAACACAGAATGCTTCACAGTCTCTATTCGGCTTCTTACATTATCGTATATTCTCTTTGTCTGACACATTTGTTGCAACGACCAAGCGAAATTACATTTCAGATTCGTACTGCCCACATGTACGGACACAACAATATGTATGTAGCTATTATTCACAGGATGTTTTGAGATTCCAACTGCTGAATGACACGGACCCTTCCATCAGGTTTCTACTGCTTGTTGCCAGACTGACCACCAGCACGCTGGCCGTAAGCCTTGGTGGCATAGTCACCGTTGTGTACAATTAGATCCTCAGGCCTGTAGTCGTGTTTGCCGGAAAAGTACGACTGGAGGATGTTCTTAGTGCCTTCGGCGTAACGCTTCTGCGCATCGATCGAGGTGCCGGACATGTGAGGAACCATGGCGTTCCCGCCGCCGAAGGGGTTCTTGGCGTAACGGAGCGGGTGGTCCTTTGGTGCGGGTTGAGGGAACCACACATCACCACCATAGCCGCGAAGATGACCGGACTTCAGCGCGTCAGCAACGTCCTCCTTGACGATGATGGCACCACGAGCGGTGTTGACGAGCCAGGAGCCTGCACAGCGAATGTCAGTACCGCGTAGTCCAAAAAGTGAGTACGTTGCACTCACCCTTCTTCATCTTGTGGATCATCTCCTTGTTAAAAAGACCCCTGGTCTTCTCGTGAAGTGGGCAATTGATGGTGACAATATCACACTGTCCCAACATCTCTTCCAAACTATCCACACGCCTGCATCCAATCTCCTTCTCGATCTCGGGCTTGAGTGGCTGATAGTCGAAGTACAGGAGCTCCTTGCAGTCAAAAGGCTTGAGTCTCCGCAGCACACGCTCTCCGATACGGCCGACAGCGACGGTGCCGACGACCTTGTTCTCGAGATCGAACTCGTTCTTGGCGGCCGCAGCAATCTCCCATTCACCGGCCTGGATCTGCTCGTGTGCGGGAACGAAGTTGCGGACGAGGGTGAGGATAGTCATGATAGCATGTTCAGCAACGGATACGACGTTGGAACCAGTGACTTCGGCGACAGTAATACCGCCGTTGGTGGTGTTTGCAGCGTTCAAGTCGACGTGATCAGATCCGATACCGGCGGTAATTGCAATCTTGAGTTTCTTGGCTTTTGCGAGACGCTCTGCGTTGAGATAACCCGGGTGGAAGCTGTAGGAGACCCCATTAAGTTAGTAAATGCAGTGTAACAGGTGATTAAAAGCATTGGCCGTGCTTATGAAGCTTGCCGTTGCTCTCAGAGAACACCATGACTCGATGATGGTGGCAGGCTCACGGAGTGGTGATGATGACCTCAGCGTCAACCAGCTCCTGGTCAAACTTTGAGTTCTCACCCTCCTTGTCGGAGGTGGTGACCAAAGTGTGACCTTGGTCCTCGAGCCATTTCCTGATACCGAGCTCGTTCTCCGTTGTCCCGAGGAGTTCGGGCACTTCTTGGGCATGTTTACCGCCCTGTGATGACGGTATTCAGTTCAATGCTTCGAACTGAACGACAATTGCTTCGCCCGAAGATCATGGTTTATGAGGAAAGGAGAAAGACTTACGTCGTAAGTGATGAGCAAGACTTTGGACTGGAGATTCGAGGTTGCGGTTAGCGTTCTGACCCCGCCTGATTGCCGAAACAACGAAACGCCGCGTGCCGTCAGGCTGGGATATGTCTTTGCTGATAGAAGAGAAGAGGCAGGGCGCGACAATTGCCGTGGGACAGAGCGAAGAAATACCATGATGCCAAGATTCAATTGACCTAGATTCCGCTGCGTAGTGGAAGTATGTGAAGGTGGACGATGAGTTCTGTGAGATTGTGCACTGTGAGCTTAGAACGCTAGAGAGGGACAGTACGTAACCGGTTGGATGGGTATCGGCTTATCACTTACTGGGGGAAGCTCTGCTGGAGCTCGTCAGGTTGTCGGGTGGGGCCAAAGTAAATCAATCAAAAGCCTTCTTTACTTTGTTCCTGAGGGAGGCCGACGCCTCTTTTATGTCCACGCTTGATGCGGGGTTAACTTATGCCTGCCTGCCTTGTTTTCCTACCGACTTACAGCAATTAAAACAGCAATCGCTGGTAATCCTACAAGTGCTTTGGGCTATTCTGTTTGACTGAGTTCCCGTCGTACCGTCAAAGGTTACCATTGCTTTGCTTATGAGGCTTAAACCCTAACTCGGAGGCCACTGGAGGTCATGTCTATCGTGCTGTGCGTTGCTCATTAACATATATAGACACCCGGTTTTCTGGCCTCGATATCTGTGACACTACCCACAGGGCATGAGGGAACCCACATGCCGTTCGGAAAAGATGGCAACCCTTCCTTGAAGCTTGCAACGAGCTAGATCAATGTGAGGTCAGCTCGAATGTATCGAGCGTCGATCACGAGTGGGCTGATTCTGAGTAATCCGTTACATAATGCCCCCTTTCCACATTGCCGAGGGACGGTATCGGCAGAGGTCAGAGAACAGTTCAGCTGCTCGGCCAATAAGAGACTCAATCCCTGGAACCGGTTTGAAAACTGTAGTGTATCTTGTCTAGGTTGTTCAAAGGTACAGGTCATCAGCTAATCCAGTTTCCGAAAATAAGTAGTTCCCCAGCCCGAAAAAAGACCATCGTTCTACCCTATGATGGCGCCGCGCAAACCCGCCGTCGCAAGCTTTCCAGCATACACTGAAGTGTTATTATGTACATCCATCACCACGATAACACGCTCGGTGATCCCGGGAGGTAATTCGTAAGAATATCTTATTCCATAGAGTAATAACTCCTAGGACAGCCATTCCCCCGAAGATTGTGCACCAAGGCCGTCTCATTTTGACCTCTGCCCATCTCGAATCTGAATTGACAAACATCAGGATCAGTAGGTCGATAGTCTCCATGACCAGAGTCATCGAGGTCACTATCAGCGCGCCTTGATCCAAGACATCTGCTGCACGCCCGGGATATGGATACAGCCAATTCCTTTGCTAAACGTCTGATCAACGGAATATATGTGGCAGTCCCCATCGAGCACTGCAACGCCGAAAGGCTGAAAGATGGGGGAGCACTGACACTGACGGTACTTCGCCTTTATTCTCTTTAGCTGCCGCTTGAAGTCCAAGTATCTGGAGGACAAAGACCGCAATGATCAGGATGAGTGATCCGATGGCGACCCAAAAAGTTCGGTCTTCTTCAACGATCCAATTGCTCCGTGTTCCTGATTCAACAGTGATGGTTCTGGATCTGTCTCTGCTTGAGCCGGACAATTGGAGGTGACGTCGGTAGTATATCAGAATGGGGAACATCATAGTAGATTCCTGATAAGATATGCGAGGGGTCCAGCTTCGACGGAGGAATCGTGGTCCAATATGGCTGTGATGGTGGTGGTTGTTGTTGCTTGACCACTCTCCTCGTCTGCGCGAGATTTGGCTTATTCTTCTGAAGCTGTGACTGCAGTGAGCGACCAGACTTATGACTGTAGAGACAGAATTCAACTTACTGGCGAAACACTGGGGCTGACGACGTCAATGAAGGTGGATCGAATGAATCCTCCATTTGAACTTCATGTATCTCCACTTCAAGCTTAGCTGAACTGCGATGAGCTCAGTCTTTGACCGTGTAATGAGCGAGCCAGCCTCAAGCACCAGCACGAATAGCTGTAGCATGCTTCCTGCATCGATAACCAATAATAAAGGGATTCAAGTTAGAACCTGATCTGCGACGAATCCTGTAGAGACACAGGCTTGCATGTACAGGACCACTGTAGAAAGGTCGCTGTCAGACACCATGTCTGCAGGGTCTCCCATCGTTGGACTCGGATGATTACCGTCGGTATGTGAACGACTATTACTATCACAGTGTCGATCCACGGTAGAAGGGCTCTGTCAATGTCTGGCTGGAGGTAGGATGAGCCTGTGAGATTGTAAAGCTGACCTTCAAGGATTTGTCCATACTGAAGAGCGATGTTCGATATCGTGAAGTTAGGTCAAGTTTGTTACAGAAGTCCATCGCAGAATCGGAGTTCTAAGTTCAACCAATTTGCATCGGTCTCAGTTGCAAATCTGAGACAATGTGAGGCCGTCAGCCAGAACAGGTAAGATGATCAGAAAGTTTGCAAGTAATTTCTCAATCAAACGTTTGACATTTGAGAAATACCTTAAGGGAACCTCAAGATTTGCACGTCAACATGATGAGCATTTAACTTGAGAGAAACAGAGTAAGGTGAAGTGAGCTATCACCTTTACATAAAGCGGACAACAAAAAGAAAGTCTTCATACTGTGTCAGTCACAGCGTTTATTGCACAAGGCTATAGATATCAGTATCAAGAATGACTTTGGCAAAGATAAGAAACGGAAACAATATTGGAACTTTGCTGAAGTAGCGCAAGGCTGATTTCTTTCATGATCAAGCACAGCTGAGTATTGAGAAGTCACCGGGCAGCCTTATGCAATTCCTGTATGAAAAAAGCCTGAGGTTGAAATCACAATCAATACTTTACCGTTGTCGTAGGTTCTCCATCCCAGTGACTGTAGCTGTTAACAAAGTAATGTACTACGGAAGCGAGTGTTGCTCGCTTCGCCTGCGCCCTCGTGTTGATGTCACACTCTCAAGTCCATACCGATGTACTGTCTTGAATGTCAAAAGTCGGTATAGGTTGCAGGGTTGTTGTTGTTGTTCCTCGAAGTCACAGTCACTTAAAGCCTAACATGATTGGTTGGTGACGTTGTGCCGCAATGGCGCAGCAGTTGTACTTCGTACAAGTATGTCGACACTGAGTGTACCTGAATATCCCTTTTGATTGAGGCTTGCCAACGTAGATAGTATCTCGACTTTGCAGTGTACGCGAGGCTAATGACTACATACCCATACACTCAGCAGTCTCACAGGTCACTGTGACTGTTCATTGCCCTGTACAGAAGCAAAAGCAGTTAAGACGAGCTCGGCAAATGATATGTCGTATAAACAACGGGCTTCTTCCTCTCTCTTCCTGCCTTTGTTCTTGGTTGCTTGCTTCAAGCGCTTCTTTAACTTCTCGTTCTCAGTCTAGAGCGAGGTCAGTCACAAATTGTAAGGTATACAAGATGCAAGAAATCAAGTAAAGGTTTCATTAAAGCTCTAGAAGACATACCCGAAGCCTATTTAACTTATCGTCCATCTCTTGAGCACTTCAAGTATCTGAAGTAGGGTCTTTAGCCGGTTCAGATGCTGAGAAACTGTCAATGCAGCCAAGGACTTGCAGAGACACTGCAAAGTTAATCAGCATTGAAAACTGGTACAATGTGGGTACTACGTACTCCTGAAACGATAGCGAAATGTGAACTCTGCCATCTCCCCAGTATTCTCAGATAGTGACTTATAGAGATGGGTGGGCGGTCTTAACATTCCCGCAGCGGTCATTTGGCTAGCTCTGCCACCCGAAAACAGAGTCAGTGCGGAAAGGGTGGGCGTATTGGATACAGCGTACTTCATTGTGTGGCTAACACATGCCTTCTTTACTAAATCTGTTGAGCCCCATTCAAGACGCTCGCTGACTGTGTCCTCTCTGGTCCTTTCAACAGAAGTAGTCACTTGCATAAGATCCGTTCGGTAGACTTTCACAAGAATGACACCTAGTGCGTTGCTCTGTTCTTTGACAGTGTTGCTGTTCACTTCAAGGTCTTCATTTACATCAAGCATCAGCATCTTAGTAAAGGTTGGAAGAATCAAAACGAAGTTTACTTACCAATAGAGATAGACCCAAAGGTAAATCCGAAGCGAACGTATCCATCTCTCAGTTCCGCATCACATGTTTCCCATGGATGTACTATATTGTCTTTGCGGTTGCGGTCTTCTAGCGCGCGGCGAAAGCATCTTTCATGAGATACAATCGCCCCGTCGTCAATCTTCAGCTGGGCGAGTATCTCATCCGAACCAGAGTAGGTGAATCCTGGCTTGAGTATTATATTGATACTAAACTCTGCATTCGTCTCCGCCTCGATGAACCTCTCGCACTGAAGCCCGTTGTTTTGAGACCCTTTCTTCGAATTGTCATACTCCTCAAGATAACCACCACTCGCAGTGGACTTTATGCGCACCTCAATGTCTTTGATGATCGCCATAGCGACAAGAGCGACAACCCTTCTCGTCGAATCTGGTTTAGACGGTGTGAGGTTGGAGTGCTGGGCGAATTGTTATAGTGAAGCTGTCAGACCCCGCTGACTGAATATCAGCAAGCTGACAAGCTTTCTAGTCCAATCCAGCGGCATTGACGAGAGCATAAGAAGGCTTTGCGGACTCACCAAATGTGCAAAGACCAATGCCGCTCAGTCCAAGCCGTGATCTGACGGTAGAGTGTTGCTGTGAATTGATTGTCGAGGAGCAAATTCTGCTCAAAGAAACCCTAACGCGGAGATCGCCAAAACACATGACTCACATTAGTCAGCGATCCGGAATTTTCTATACCAGTGAATGGATCCTAACACTGTCTGTGTCCATGCTCTTCTAATCTCATGCATGTTCACATTAGGCAGATAGAACAGATCAGTGGGAATATGTGAAAACGTGTGATTTTGCTTTCGCTGCACTAGTCCTGAATATTAACAACGCACGGGTTCTGAATTCTGACAGAGAAGCCTAACCGCTCTAAGAGCACAAACAGGCGACCATATACAGAACGATGTATCGGCGAACACAATACCCAACCATCGCACGCTATGCACCGCAAAAATAAACCTGGCCTGAAGACCCGGGCTCGAACGATAGTATTACACGTAGTATGTGGTTGAAAAGCGAAGCCGAGAGAATTGGAAGAATGTATATACCAACACAAACCTCAATCGAGTATTTCCAACGGCTTCTTCTCTGTCCCATCAGGCGAAGGTGGCGATACAATCGTTGTTGGTGTAGGAAGATCATCCAGTTCGCTGCGAGCTCTCCCGCTTTCGTTATGACTCTCACTCCCAACCTCGCTTGCTTCGCCAGCTGTTTCCTCAATGATCGTCCCAGGTTCAGTCGCGGTGGAAGAGAACATGGTATCATGGTCTCCAATTCCACTGCTACTGCTGTCAGCGGTTCTTCGCCTTCTCCTATTCTTCCTCTCGTCATCTGCACTCTCTCGTCTTCTTCGTACACGCAAGCCGCTATCCCTTGGGACACTATCATCTCCATCGCCATCACCACGAAGACCTTGCAGCATATTGGCCGCTCGATCAGCGACATCTTCGCTCTCCGATACTTCGTGCTCAGGAATGGTGCCGATAGGCTCGCCACCATTGCCGTCCGGGCTCAGTAGCCCTGTATCCATATCGTCTGCATCGCTCTTGGTGAGATCTGCCAAGTCCGGGATCTTCTGACCGGAAGCAACTCGAACTTGATGACGATCTTTTAACCTTGCACGGCGTCGGCGATCTCTTTGGTCTCGTGCCTGAGGCGCAGCAGCACGTAATTTCTCAAGTAATGAGTCCATTGCACCCGTTGCTCCTGTCGATGATGGTGAAGGAGGAGCTTCAGCGATGCTAGCGGCAGTGACGAGAGCGGGATTGACACGCTTGCGTGCCATTGAAGCCTCATTACGCCGGCGAGTTTCTTCCATGGCAATGTTCTTCTCCTTGGATTTCTGCAGTCGAAATTAGCTGTTGCCTGAGAATGATACGCAGCAAGCTTGGAATATTTACCCTCCACTCCATAACGAAGATTGCCAACTTCGCAAAGAAATCCCTGCGAGCGTTGTCATCCGTGCTATCCTCGCCGTAGAAGGTCATGATGTCGTCGTAGGTCCTCATCATCTCCTCGAGATAAAGTTGCATTTGCTCTGCTTTTCGCCTAGCATCTTTCATAGATCGCTGTACAATCGGGCTGACACGGTCTTGTGGATGGAACTTCTTCGTATCACTAAGATTACCAGAGTCGAGTGAACCCTGGACGCTCTTGATGTTATCGATATATCTCCTTGCGTCCAACTGCAACTGCTCTACATTGAGCTTCTGAGCTGTGACGACGCCTCCAATGTCTTCGATGAAGCCTTCCCACTCAGGGTACTGGTTTCGTACAATCCTTTCGACCAGGTCGGCAAAAGTCGACTCATTTTTGTCATCCTTGACCATTCCCAGTCTTGCTAGAGAGCTGAGCTTAAAGCCGTTCGCCTGCTTATTCGAGTCGTTCATATAATTACCAATGTCCAAGATCAGGCCCAGAACGTTCATTAGAGCCACGGAATCTCGGAGCGACTCAGACACTTTGACGACTTCCTTGAGCTTCTCCGAAATGGCATCATACTCTGGTTCAAAAGTCCTAGTCAATGCTAGAGCCCGCATCCGTGATTTCCAGTAGTGGCGCAGCTCGAACGCAGTCTGCAAATAGATCTGGTCTTCCCTTGTCAACTCGTTAGGATCCTGCTCACGTGGTGTTGTGAGAGCATCAGGACCAGTCCAATCTTTGCTGTAGGGCGCCATAAGCTTGGCAGTGTTGTCAGGTATGGTACACAAGTCAGCTTTCTGTAGGAAGTTCATAACGACGTCATTGTCCAGGACTTCTTTATCGCAGTGGATAATCATCCGAACGACTTCATCTACAGAAATCTGGGAGAACTTTGCCATGGATATGTGGAAGGTTCTCATCAGGTCACTAGAGATGATCTGCTTCTTATCGCTTTTCTTGCCTCCGCTTGATCCCAATATCTTGATCTCCTTTGCTAAGAAAAGCTTCTCGACCTCATCGAGCACACCCTTTCTCGACAGCTCCATATACTTCTCTTCTTTAGCCTCATGCGTAGGCGCATGTGCAGCCCATACGGTGACTTGTGGGGTATCGACCTTTTCCCAATGCAAAGCCTTGAGCTTTTTTTTCGGGCGAATGAAAGGTAAGCCAATAGTAGGAGAAGGAGCATACGGAGACTGAGGAAGATAGCCGCCTTTCTTGGCCCCAGGTAAAGGGGGTGGGCCAGGCGCGGGCGGGGCAGGGGGTCCCATTGATCCAACTCCTGGCATGGCGAGTTTTCCGGGCATTGGAGGGGGCGGCGGTGGGGGAGCACCGGAGCTGAAGCCCGGCATCGATGGTGACATTGATGACATACTTGGAAGAGGAGGTGGTGGAGGAGGTGGCGGAGGAGGACCACCTTCAAAGCCAGTCATGGTACCAGAGGTTGACGGCATAGGAGGCGGTAGCGGAGGTGGAGGAGGTGGTCCGCTGAACTTCACATCGGACTTTGGCATACCTTCGTCAGATGGTGTCTTTGGTGAGTTCGAATCTAGACTGGGATGCGATGTTCCAGTTGTTACACCATCACCCTCTGCATCTTCATCGTCACTGGCATCGTATTTCCGGACTTTAGCGGCGATTTCGCCAAGCAGGCCAGTCGCCTGCTGCGTATCCATTCGCGGGCGTTTCATCTCGACTAACCGTGGTTTTTCAAAAATGACCGCGTCCTCTCCTTCACCTTCGATCAGGTCTCCCAGGCCTTCACTCTCAGCCAAGGCATCGGCTGCTGCTCGTCTTGCGCCTCGAGGCACACTGCTTTTGCCTCTAGACACGCTGCCAAGTGTACTATTGCTGAAGTTCGGCCTCGTCGTCTCCTGGAAATCATCTCTCTGACCCGATTCGCCATCCATCTTTTCCCGCAGCTCACGCAGCCGGTCCGATGGACCAGCCTGTTGCCAGACTTTGCCTTCGAGTTTGCATTGTGTCTTTGCTCTCTCAAGCTGCATCTCCAGACGGTCCATCAGTCTCCCGCGGTCTAAGATACCCTGCATCTGCTTCGGATCCGTTGCGCCAAATTCATCTCCGCCTCCCTTCTTGGCTATTGAAGCAGCAACATCTTGTGCGTCACGCAACATGAGGTACAGCTCTCTAGTCTCAAGCTCATTCCGTTGCAACTCTTGTGTACGAACTCTCTGCAAATCCGCAAGTTCACCCTTCAACGCCTCGTTTTGCCGCGCCTGCAGTTCAATGATCGCTGCCTGCTCATCTAGTTGCTTCTGTAGCTTTGCAACCATGCCATTAGCCCCAAGCTCTATTTGCGCCTTCATCTCATCTCTCTCCGCAATCGCCGCATCCGCAATCTGCCTGGCTTCCGTGGCCTCATCAAGGGCTAGTCGGGCTTCCGAGTCTGTGTGCAGCTTATCGAGCAGACTTTGAACGGAGAAATTCAGGCTCTGCTTGAGATCCATATCCGGTAGCCTGCGGTCCATGGCAACGTAGCTAAGCATTGAGTCCACCAGCTGAAACATTCGCAATCGGTCTTCGCCATCATTCTCTCGAATGAGCAACATATGCTGCATTGCTGACACAAAGTAATCCTGTGACCTGGTTCCTTGGACTTTGGCCATAATGGCGTCCACGATTTGGGCCGGATCATTGAGGTCCTTGACTTCTCCTTCAAAGCTGTCCTTAGTGCTGCTGTTCTCACGCTGCAGAAGGTCTTCATGATCGATGGCCTCATTCTCCCTGTATCGCTCTATCTGTTTGTCGATGATCTCGTACTGGAAGCCCTCCATTTTGGTCAAGATCCGCTTGATGCCACATGATATGAATTGAGCTCGAATATGGCATCGCAGTTGCAGGTCCCTCTCTGGCGCGTCGATGATCATGTTCAACAAAAACAGCGAGGCCACAGCATACTCCATGAGAAGATTCTCCATGCCAATACCGCCACTCCGGACTTCTTCGCTGGCACCGACCAGACTGCCCATCTTACCTCGGCCATCAATAGTAACTTCGACAATGCGCATCCATGCATCAAACCGGCCATTCTCTCCTTGCTGAGACTTGACGTAGTCCATGGCTTGCAATACCTTAAGATGCCCCTCGCCCTCCGCCCAGTGACATAAGAACGTCAAGACCTCGCTGACAAGCTTCCGCGTGGTCAATCGTGGGGAAATCAATGAACTTGCCAAAGAAACGATGACTTGCTGATGGGCCAGAGCATCATCGGCGCCGTACTTGTTGTTCATTAGTGCCTTAAGGCATTTTACTATATCGTACTCGCGGTCAAGGTCTTTATCGCTGGTGGAGCCGGTAGCAGGAGCAGGTCCCTGGGCTTGCCTTCGGTTGATTTTCGCAAGGACGTTGGTCAAGGCAACCTGCCCTTGAGCTTCGACAAACGATTTCACCCAGCTGCATTGGTTAGTAATGATATCTTTGAAACAGAGCACAACCATAAGCGACTTTGGAAATAAGGACTGGAGTGGTGTTTCAGCTCGGCACTTTCAGGCCGTGCATGCATTATGAATGAAAACAGTGAATTAAGGATGCCAAGAAGCAGATTGCCTGGCAGACTGTCGGGTATTAAAACGGTAAGAAGAGCAAGGATACAAATTAAAGACCGTAACGATCCAGGAGCTAGAGTCATGAAGCCTTACCTGATCGGTTGTGTCCTCAAGCTGACACTCAAGCTCTGCAGTTGCTTGGGTGTTATAGTGTCATCCATAACCTTCCTTACGAACCACTCCGGACTGCCCTCTTCATCTGCACGGCCAAATAGTCCCGAGTGCCCATCAGCACTCACAACAGTTTGCCTGGCATGCAACCTCCTCTTCTGCTCCCCTTGCCATTCCGTCAACTTGTCTTGATGCACTAGTGTCCACTTCTTCGTTGCAGGATAGGCTAACATCTGTCGCTTGGCTTGCTCGGGGAGATTCTGCCAACCACGCTTATGCATGAGTGCAAGGAATTGCGCTTCGACGATATTATCGTCTTTGGGTCGTTCTAGATGAAAACCTTCTGGAGTGAACGAAGCGGTTGAGTTGAAAGCAGATGGTTGCTGTGGCTGCCAGCCGACGTTAGATTGATTTGATTGTCGAGACGTTGGGTGCGGAACGATAGGTAGATGAGTAGGATGGTCAATTATCTGTGAAGGTATAGCGGTGCGCGATGAATTGTCGGATGAGAAGAGACTTGAGCCACGCGTCGCAGAGGAAACAGATGAATAAACGCTGGCTTGATCAAATGAAGTACGAGGATTCGTTGAGGAGTCCGCCGTGGAATAAGAGTTATAGTTTCCATAGGGAGGATTATGGCTTGGATTCGCAGCACTTCCTGCTCTTCCCCACTGCTGTGATTTCGCAACTCTATCGCTTGAAGAGTTGGGGGCCGCTGTAGTGTTCGCAGAGTGCGGAGGAGGTCTTGGACCAGTTAGATGTGACGAACCATTGGTGGGCGGGCTTGTAGGATCCCATGCTGGATATTGATGAAAGTCCCCACCACCTTTGTTCAGATGATGTGGTAGCGGCTCTCTTCGAACGGCTACCTGATCACTTCTCGGCAAGTAATCGACTGAGATGGGCGTTTTGCTGTCCGCTGACACGCTGTCGTAGGGTATTGAAGTTATGGCACCTGCTGTCATTGAAAGACCTGACAAGTCGGCGCTATTTGAGATATCCACAGACACCACCGATGCTCTGTGCGAATGCTTTGAAGATCTCGACCCAGACGCACTGCCTCCATGACTTAGTACGGCGGGGACTAGGTTTCCCTCCTCGCTTTCACGGTTATCTGATGACTTGTCTCTATGGAGCTTTCGGCCGAAGAACGACCTCCCCCCTGATGACTGTCGCGATTTGGTATCGACCGGAGGAGTTGTCACCGGCATCTCTGGTTCTTCTGCTAATGTCCAGCTCGTCTCAGGTCCTGGTTCCCCTAAGTGCAGACCCTTCCACCTTTACCGCTCACAGCAATGAAATCGCGTCCTCCACCACTATACGGTCCTATCTGCCGTGTCGAAAGCATCAATAGATGATTGCTTGGGTCGAAGCAAACGTCATGAGGAATCTTGCGCTCAGACAACCTCAGACAAGTCGACTCACATGCTCGGGCTTCGCGACGTCTCGACTCACTGGTTTGATCCAAGACAGGCAGAGGAGGATAGATTGTGCAATTCGTTACTGGTTATACGAACGACCTCCACTATGTCGACACCGATGTGGAATGTCTGGTGAAGGTTGTCAGTGTGCCGTCGGTGATCTTGAATACGGGGTGTTTCTCTAACTTCATTTTCCGGATGCGGGACCCCTGACATTCATTAAGGTATTCTGTGCATTATTTAGGCGACTTCCATTAGCGCGCCTTTCACAAGCACAGACAACATAAAGTATCTTGGCCCCGCCATCATGAATAGTCAAATTCGACAATCTGTCTTCCAAGTCGCCCTCTGGTGGATGCTACAATTAATCGTTGAGGCCCTTTCATTTATAGTATAATTACCATGTTATGTACTGGCAAGGTTTCGCATGATCCAGTTCCTCTCGCCCCCGCCTGAGCTGCGCTCATTACCCGGCAACATCCCCAATATACCTCCTCCACCGCAAGAGGGCACCGACAAGAGCTCAATGGGCAGCTTTCCAAGTTTCCTGAAGGTATGTACTCCATGTTAGGATATACTGCTTCTCAATGATCGGATTACCGATACTGACTGCCCCCACAGACAATTCTACTACCCCTCCTCATATCTCTCGCCCTCTACCTCGTACTCACCTACGCCCTCCTTCCCCTCTATCGCCGCCACCGAGCCCGCTACTCGCACTATCTCCCCCTCCATCACCTCTCCACCCACACGTCTTCAATGCGTGGGCGCCTTTCCGAAGCTCTAACGTCCTTCCTGCTGCCTTCGTCCTGGCGGCGTCAACAACATGTCGTGGACGGGAGACGGGGAGGAGATAGTGATGATGGTTTATTCGATGAGGAAGAAGGCGAGGGCATGGTGGGGTTTGAGGTCGATGAAGGCAGGAGGCAGGAGTTGGAGAGGGGTGCAGCAATGGAACCAGACGGCGACGAGAGGAGACTGAGTAGGGATCTGGAAGAGGGCTTTAGAGACGATAGTGACGACGACCAAGAACATGGAAGAATGGGCGTCTCAGCTGGGAAGTAGTACTGCTAAGGGATATTAAGAGCATCGCGGGTCAAGGGGCGTTGGAACCGTCATTTCAAAGGTTGGGAATCGCCTTGGAGTTCTATCACCAGGGATTTATACGGGTAGCATGGATATGCCTCCGCCGCGGCGCGTTTTCAGAGTTCCAACACTAGAACGTACTCGGAAATTTTACACCGTTACGCTTCCTTCATTTACCTGTCCAACAAACATGTCAGTGCCGGACAGGTATCTTGCGACAGATAATTCCATCGTCCGTTGAAGAACATGAGACCAAATATGGAGCGCAGTGACCACGAGACGAAGAACAAAAGTCTCAAGCTTAGACTAGGATGTTGGAGTGGTAGGTTGAGTTAGGGTGGTTAGGGATAGCAAAAGTATACGTATAGGTACAAAGTACAAAGTATCAAGTATCAGCTGCTCAGATCTGCTATACCCCCTCAAACTCCCACCCTTTCACCCTTTCACCAACACCAACATCAGCATCAACATCAGCACCAACACCTACACCCTACCCTCAACCTCTAACAGTCACTGTTTTACTTATTCTGATTCTGAAAATGTAATGGTTGTTTTCAAAGAGCCTGAAACACAACTTGTAATTTCTGGCATTTTTAAGTGCAGTAGGTGAAGGGGTGTGTTGAGTTTACATAAGCAGAAAGAGAAAAGAGATAGATGTTATTTTGTTATCCCAAACACCCCAACCCTCTTGCCTACATGTAAATTTATCAAAACCCTCATTTTTACATCTTGCACCCTTCATCATTCATCAGTAAGCATTATAATTAACACAAAGTAATTAAAATAATCATACATATCTGTCTTAACACACCTTCTTAACAATCTAGCACCTACCCTTCTATCAAACCCCCTCATAACATCAAACTCTTTCTGACAACATTAACAATCTTCATGATTTCTCAAGTCTGAAGAAAACATCCCTCTCATCATACCCCCCCCTCAAAAACCAAACGACCTAGTATCCTCTATCTATCTATACACCGTACCTCCTTCCATGCCTCCTGCCCCTAGCCGCGCCCAGCCCTGCCCTGCCCTGCCTCCCCAACTTACCTTACCTCTCAACACACATACCTCGTACATGCAACAAACAAAAGCTCAGACTCATGCATGATTGATGAAGCAGGTGCGAAAAAAACAAGGTCCAATCAGCGGAACGCATCGTATTCATTGGAATGCGCCCCCCAACCCCGCCCCTTGCGTTGTCAGTAAGGTACGTCTGTCTCACTTTACTTACTGCAGGTCTATCAGGTAGGGGTAGTTCGGGATGATTAGAATATATATATATAGAGCGCCCCTCTATGCTCATGTCTTGTGACTGTTACGGTACAGTATTCATTATCGAAAATCGAAAATCATCCGGATTTATTGGCCATGTTCTAGAGAAATCTTTCCCGGAGGTTGTTTCTGGAGAAGTCGTCTCAGGGGGAGGGGTTTCCGGAGACGTGCTTTAGAGGTTGACTTGTAGAACGCGCTCCTCTGTTGTCGATGGCCGATGGCCGAGGATTATCTTACGATGCGGACGCAGAGAATCTCGAGCGAGAACGGAAATATCATCAGAAGATTTGGGGCAAGAGAGGAAGGGTATCATTTGTGCGTAATAAAGTATTACATCGTAACCCTATTCCGCATAAACGTTGACCACTTCCAGCAACCCAAACCATGCTCCATCGTCGCCTTCGCTAGTTATTACTATCGCCGAAATTGGGAAGAAACGTAAATACAAAGGCTGGTAGGTATGCGCCGCTATGATGGCATAAAGACACTCTGTGAGACATCGACCCAGACGGCATCTACAACAGAGCAAGAGCGGCAAAACCTACAGCACCAACGAATCCACCGGCAGCCAGATGGTTGGCAGCTGCCGACTTCGTTGCACCAGTAGCCGAGGCAGTGGAAGATCCTCCGGAAGATTTTGCACCAGATGAGGGAGCGGATGAGCTTCCAGAAGGGGGCATGGAACTCGACGAAGGCGCCATACTCGAAGTGATGGTGGACCCAGCGGAATCAGTAGTGGTTACGAGAGCGCCGCCGGTAGAGTTGCCACTCATGGTGGAGGTGATGGTAGAACCAGCAGAATTAGTGGTGGTGACGACTGCTGCGCCGCCCGAAGTGGTACTTGTGGTGAAAGTCGAGCCAGCGGAGTTGGTCGTGGTGATGAGAACAATACCTCCTACTCCGGGTCCAGATCCTCCAGAGGTAGATGACGCGTTTCCACTCAGGGTGGAAGTAAAAGTGCTTCCAGCGGAGTCTGTACCAGTGGTGATGACGACCGTGGCTACACCTCCCGACGAACTCGATGGACTCAATGTGGAGGTGAAAGTGCTACCAGCAGAGTCCGTACCAGTGGTGATAACAACCGTTGTTGCGCTAGCAGATGGACTTAATGTGGAAGTGAAAGTGCTACCAGAAGAATCTGTGCCGGTGGTGACAACAACCGTGGCAACACCTCCCGATGAACTCGATGGACTCAACGTGGAGGTGAAAGTGCTACCCGAGGAGTCCGTACCGGTGGTGATAACAACTGTCCATTGACCGCCTTTAGCAGTTGAGGTGGCCGTGGAGACGCTTCCAGAAACAGTGGACGTGACAATTGCTGTTGCTGAGCCAGAGCTGGCAGAACCAGAGGCGGAGACGGCAGCTAAGAACCACATTAGCATCTCAAGCGTACAAGTTGAGGAAGACTTCCGATCTGACGAACCTTGACAGAGTTGTTTGCCGTAATCAATCGCCTTCTGCCCGTCCGCCTGGTTGCAGATTGCCGCGCTACAGTCGCGAATACCATAGCCGAAGTCGGCGTTGTTGCAAAGGCACTTGACATCGTTGGGCTGGCAATGAAGCTCACTAGCTTTGCCCATCATATTGGAGATGCAAGTTTGCTACATCAAGAGGTCAAGGTCAGTAAGAGAAAAGCTGTCAAAAACTGCTACGGTGAGGATTGCGGGACTTACACCACATTGCGGCACCTGGGAGAGGTCTTGGGCGACAGCAGCAGCAGCGAAGACGGCCGCGACGACGATGATGCTCTTCATTTTGATTGACGGTGAGGATTGATCTTCGATGTCGTCTTGGAAACGAGTGTGCTGGACTTCGAATACGAGGTCAAGGCGGTGTCTTGAGAGGAAAGAGCGAAATCTGGGAAGAAGGGAGAAGACGACGATAATTGAGGAAGAAAAAGAGATTACGAGTATCACAAGGGTTGTTCGCCTCTCGCCAACTCAGAGCGCGACTTCGGAACTCTGCTAGTGTTATTGACACGGAAATTGGCAGCGCGATTGTCAGCCAATCATTCACTCACTAACGAGCAGCTAAGCTTGGGTAAACCGGATGGGCTCTGAAGATCCAGGCACGCGAGCTCCTGAATTGTATTAGCTGGCAGGGATTTCCGGGTACGATTACCTGTACTTGTATGTTGGAAAAGCTTGTTTGCATCAGCCACCGGCACGTCATTTAATTATTCACTTTCTTCAGGGCGTCAGTAATAATTATCAGTGACTGCTGAGATGACATCTGATTGATATCACAGCTACATCCATGTCCGTCCGCTTTTCAGTCATCTCACCCTTGTGTCATGGCTAGGCTCAATTTTGATCGGTGAAGTCATACAAACTATCACTGAAGATCTGCATCTGCCACGGTGTGGCGATTAACCTACAGCCCACAAAGCATGCTAAATAAAGCATCTCACTCCACCCTTATCATTGTTTCATACATCAGGAAATTATACAGAGTCCTGTAATCAGGGACTTTCACTCTCAAATCAAGAGGGTGTTAAGTATCGTGTTTTGAATGCATTGGTACAACGGTCCAGTAAGCTCCTTCCTTTGTTGAGATTCTAGTCTCCATGTTGTGTCAACTATCATGACGTCGTCACTCTTCCTACTGATCTTGCCAATCACACCGCACAGGCTCTTGCTCCGTAGCTGGGTTTACGACACAGCTGTGGCTACTCGTATGCGCCTCACTCAGACCCAGCCGGTGTGGCAAGGTCCACTGACACGAGCTTTCCTTACACGTTGTATGATGCAGTCGTTGTCTCTAAAGGAAAATTACCTGTTACCTTAGTCTGTGAAGCTGACCATACAGAGTACGCAGCCTTTGGTCTCTGATGTAGACGATATTCCCGCAATCATCACCTCAGATCGATTGACGTTGGACTGCTCAGCATAAGTCCAAAGCCCTAAACCCTCAAGACAGATATAGGAATGCGCAAAACAGTCTCAAGGCGTGTTTCGTATCCTACCTACGTAGCAGGTCAGCGTTGTTTCTCCGGGACCCATCCACGGATATTTCCAGCACCTCTACCTTTGCACAGATTGCTCATCTACCATGCTACTACCTTTGCATAGATTGTAGGCTCCGAAAATGACGAAAGCGTCTCTGCCAAATTCGTCACTGGTCTTGACTCATTCTCAAAGCGCGCAGCAGAGCAATCAAGGCCAGAAGGCAACCCAAAGCACATAGCCCTATGCTGTGTCTCGCACGCCAAACAGACATGTAATCTTGTGCCTTGAAAAAGGCAGCGCAGCCTCGAGGCTTATAACAATGCCTGCGTCATAAGATCAGTAGTCGTCAAAATACGAGATCATCGTGGCCATATCCCCCGCCCAGGCGCGGCTGATGCTTCCAAACAGGAGTCCAAGACAAAGTTAAATCGCGCGTCTTTACGATTCCATCCCCGACGAGATGTGAGTCGGAACACGTCTGAGATATTATTCCCCTTCCACAGTCCGGTCGAGGCAGACTTACACATGTAAACCGTCGGCCCCATCCTCCACAGCATAGCATAGCCCTTCACCCAGAATATCCCTCATCACTCACCACAATCCTCCGGCCCCTCCCTCTCCCAAACCCACACCCGCAAGACACCTACATCCATCTCCCTAAATCTCTCATCATTTCGTTCCCGATTTTCACCATCAGAAGCGCGCGCTAGGGTCCGCACAGCCACAACTGCAGTCATCGTCCAATTACGCCTCTCCATCCCGAAACTCACTGCTCCCAGCTTCTCGACTGTGCCTACCATAGTTAGAAACACGAGAGAGCCAGAACTTGAGGCATTTCTGCTAATATGAGACTTCCACATATCTTACGCTTGGCTCGAACATTACTTAGTAGTGATGGGTGCATAGATGGGGGCCGAAGGGGCTCAATCCCCCCTAAAGATTGGCGGCGATGTGGCTTACATATAAGGCTGTACTGTGAGGCACTGCGGAGCTAGGACTGTGGAGGATGGGGTTGAGTAAGATGAGTGTTTGAGTGGTTTTACGATGAGATGTGGCCTAGAGGGAAGGGTTGTATAAGAGTGGAGATGTTGAGTGGATTGGGCTTTTGGTTTGTTGTATACGTCGATTATCTTAGAAGTTTACATATATCCTTCGATACAACCTGCACCAAATTATTACGCCAAGCGCGCCTTCCTCCATAGTCATATTCGGACGTACTCGAGAGTCTCAAGCGCATGGACCGTGGCGGATACAACTGAAAGCAATTACCATTCATCATCGGAGTATTGAGCCTCAGCTTCAAGTCCTTTCTCTCCAAAGCCAACACCACCAAGCTACATCGATGGGGAGAGGAGGTTACAACTAGACGCATGCGGCGAGCCTTATACGACGTGTCTGCCCGATAGCTGACGTCCGATTCAAGCCGAAGTCCAGAACTATCAGAGGAGTTGGTTGGAGGCTGGCATAGATTATATGGCGCATCAAGATCGAGATGGAATTGCTAGTCTCGCCTCGGGGAACGCTATAAGTGGTGGGATCGGCGTCTGCGCTGAGACGTTGCCATTGCGATGTTGTTTACGTAGAACAAACTCCAATCGAGATCATTTCCCGACACAGAACCTGCTCTTGCATGAGTGACCCAAACAACCCTCTGAGCTAGGGAGTGAACTTACTTCTCGAACACCACCCCCAGTACCTCTTCAACATCCCCAGCTTCACCTTTGCCTGTAATCTTTGCCAAGCAATTCGCAGCTGCTCTTAGGTTCTCGGCGGCCACCACAACATCAACGTCCTCTTTAACTTCCGCAGATAGTTTAGTCGACGACCCTACGTCAGACAGGAAAGCGTCAAGACGACCTAGACATTCGACAAGAAGTAGGCGTTGCCGTTCCGTAGCACCGAGCGATTCCTCCAATAGCGGTGGATCTTCTGATCCATCTTGAGTTTCAGGGGTCACCGGCGCAGTGATGTCCTCAAAAACTTCAATCAGACCCTTAAGGAAAGACTGTATACCACCAGAGTCCGCCACAGCACTATTCGGATGCTCGGCATCCTTGCAAGAAATGGCGAAGATTGACTCACCAGATGCATAGGAGCGTGGTTTTGATGGAATTGGCCGGTCAGCCATGTCGATGTGGGCTTTTGCAATGTGGTGTTTGACTTCTTCCAGCTTTAAGGGCAACTCTTCAGTATGAAGCTGATCTATCTTGTTGACAGCATAGACAATTGCTTGACCGTCTCGCGTACATCTTGCAGCTGTTTCGGCAACATCTGCATCAATATTGATGCTAAAGCTTTCGCTTTCGCTATCGGTGGCTTCGCGCTCGATTGATAGGACGACAATGACCAAATCGGAATCAAGCGCCCGTGCTTTGGCTCTTCTGATACCTTCCTTCTCCACTTCGCTAATTATGGCGCTCACACCATCGCTCTTAAAGTCGGAATCATTCTTAATTACAATGGTCTCCCCCCTCAAGCCAGCCATATCTCCGAACTTGCAGTAGAAGCCACCAATATCAACACCAACTTCAACGACATCCCTGGTTGTCCCCTCCTCTTTACTGACAATCGCCGCCTCCCTGCCCACGATTCGGTTCAAGAGGGAGCTTTTGCCAGCGTTCGGAGCGCCAAGAAGTGCTATCCTGATGCCATTCCGGACCAGCTCACCTCTTGACGCATTCACGATATGTGCCTGCACTTGTCCTTTCAAGGTCTTGACCTGCTCAGCAACAGACCAGACCAATTTCGCAGGCGATTCATCGAACTGCTGGTCTTCAGCAAAGTCGATGAGTGCTTCTAGTTCACCGCGAGCGTAGAGCAACTGCTGCCGCCATGACTCGTAGCGCCTCGAGAGAGCATTGGTCGTTCCTCGGACAGCGAGACGGCGCTGCTGCTCGGTATCGGCCGAAAGCGTGTCCCCAAGTGCTTCAATCTGGGTTAGATCAAGCCGGTCATTGTAGAAAGCTCGACGAGTGAACTCTCCCGGTTCTGCATAGCGAACAGTAGGTTTTTGCCTTCGAGCGTTATGCGAAACTCGCGCGCATTGCGGTATAGCTGCAAGGACAGCTTTTACAACCGCAGGCCCGCCGTGTATATGCAACTCGAGGACATCGTCACCTGTGACTGTCTGTGGGCCGGGGAAGTATAGTACCAGAGTTCCAGGGTCGAGAACGGCGGCTTTTGCAGGATTTTTGGTAGGATCATAGAGTGAGCGGAGCGTCGCATATCTTGGTTTGGGAAGGGGACTGCCTGGACACAATGCCTTGTATATCTATATCCGCTTTCTCAGCAGATAGTATTTCAACAGGGAATGTTTGGCATACTCCAATGCATTCTGGTCCAGATATACGGATTATAGCAATTGCAGCTCTGCCAGGCGCCGTTGAAAGCGCATAAATGGTCGAGTCTTCCTCACTACTCCTGCCCTCATCACTCCAAGCTTTGTGAGCGGTCGAGAAGATCGCTAGCTGCCTGATTGGATTCAAATTGGGAAGTACAGCTGAGTACGTTATGCGTTTACCGCCGTGTAACACCAGACCCAAGTACGGTGACGATTTCAAGAACTGCGTAGCACAATGGTAGTGTATTCCGAGGCGCTTGGCTGGGTGATAGAGCAGTCGCATCGGCTGCGAAGACCGACTACTCAGTAAGGATAAAGGAACATGTTTCCCATATCCCACTTAGCAGGGGGTTTCGGCAGAGTAAGGTACGAAGTACGAATACTTCACCGAAGTCTGGACAGTTCAAGTGAAGGAAGCCAGAGTCGTTCGAGCTTAGCGCCTTCGTACCCACGCCACGCGTGGGTTTTTATGCATGTCATCTCATTTCATACGTGTGGAGAACCCCAGGGTTACATAGACCTTTCTTACAAAGCCTTGTGATGTAATCCTTGACCGCAAGGCGCCTCAGGCATATCATAAGATTTCTACTTCCTTTTGGTTTTCTGCTATCAATTGGTTGATACCCTGTTTTTATCTTAAACGCGAACGGTCATCAAGTTTCTTGGGGAACCCTCAGCGCTAGATTCTTGTGCGGCGCTCGCAAGGTCTCACAAAGTCTTGTTGGTGCTGTAATTGATTTTACAAGGGACTCATGGAGGGTAGTGGATCTGCCTTGGTGAGTCTCCCAGATCGTACGGTCCTCAACTTTCGATGGAGAGCATGAGGAGCATTCTTCGTGTTGGCATCTATCTAGATCTTGTGAAGTGACTCTGAAATAAGACCCAGATGCTGGAAAGAGAGGCCTTGACCCTGGGATGAGGTACGGTCATCAGCCTCAGCTGCCACAACATATTGGTAGAGAAGATTACATACTATTGCAACATAAATTCCTGTGACAGTTGACATAGGCGCAAACTCAACTGGCGACAGCGACGGATTTGAATCAGGGGTGAACAAAGCCTTGCGGCCACGGTTTGTACCAATCTGGACATTCGTGGCGTTAAGCGTACAGAGACTGCATCGAGAGGAGATCATGACAAGCACTCACCTCCATGGCTTTGATGTTTTCATGTCGAAAGTCCTTGCGCGCAAGTTTGACTGTGTCTATGATTTCTTCATGTGGGCCATCAATATCAAAAGACACCTTCCAGTTATCCTCGAGCTGGCTCAAGAACATGCCCGTTTGCGCGGCAAGTGGCCCACAACGGCCGAGGGTGTGGATCCTCTTGGCATCAACTTCAGCATTATACTCAAATTCGATCCCGTATAGGCCAAATTCGGACATCCAGACAGTTATTTTGATGAGTTTGGTACGTACGATATATCCCTTGAGGACCACCGAACAAGACGTAATACAGCGGCCGATACTCTAGACTTTTTCGTTGCGCGCCGGAGAAAGTGCCCACGTTGAGGCAAAGACTTTCAGGCGGAATATCCGGAACCCATTGAGCTAGCTCTCTGAGAGTTGAGACACCTGTGCCAGACATGCGAGTTAGCGCATCTGTTGAGTCGTCAGATATGCCCAACGTAACCATCTTGAATCCCTTTCAGCCCATTAGCATGAAAAGCCTCATAAATCCAAAGATCACGTACATCAAACCCGCCTTTCAATGCTGAAGTGCGTTTAAACCTGGCCGTCAAACACATCCGTGGCACTCCCTCTGGGTATCCCGCCCAAGCGGATACGCGTCCAGTACTGGACACAATTGCTAATGCTTGGATGCCTCGTGGACCAACGGCAACATGAAACCCACTAAAGCCACCAAGGTTCTCGCTATCGGAGTGACAGTTGAGATCCAAGAACACCTCGTCGCCCGGAACATTGTAGCCCAAACACACATCACTTTCCTTGTATTGAATAAATCGGAGACCGGTCACATATGGCGTGCCGCTGAAGTGAATAATGGACACGAATAACCCAGTCATGCCCTCAGGGAGGGGAATGGTTCTTTCAGACAAGGTAATGCATCCGTCCACAAAGATCTTTTTAGGCTCATTCACCGCCGCCCCAATATTTTTCCATGATTGAAGATTACGTTCCGGTACATCAGGATCGTAAAATGTGGGAGACGGAGATCCATTTAGCGATAAAGATGATTAGCGTATGAGCAGATCTACCAGCGGTTGTAAGATTCTCCAGATCCTATTCCTATTCAAGAGGCCCGGGATAGTCGAAAGGGCCTTAACCCGATGATAGAGAAGCATCCAATCTCGGTCTTGCTGTCTAAACCCAGTGCATTGGACTTCAATGATTGTGTCGAACTCAAATGCTGGTGTGAATCGCGAGGCCCAGAAAGACTGCGAGAGCGGCATTGCCGCGAAGATCCGAGATGCCAAGCGTAGATTGCAAAGGTCCTTTGATTGTAGATGGAGCAGGACATTGTCCAAAATCTCCGGAGGTAACTGCGAGAAACATTCAAATTCATCTCGAACGGCAGTCATGCGCGCGATTTGTGCCGGTGGCTTGACATCGTGGGATTGCTGTCTGATAGTCTTGGTCAGGCACTGCCGAAGCTCCGGTATATCCAGCGGCTCGGCATATAGTGGTAGAGCTACAGTGCCGTGTTCAATGTAATCTTTCAAGCGATTTTCTTCCCCGGCCAGAAGGTCGTCCGGATCGATCTCAAAGCTCACTATTCCGCCGTAGTTGTGGCCCCAATCAAGGATGCCCCACTGGAATGAGCAAGAGCGGCAAAATCGTTGAAAGTCCGTAAGGGGATATCCTGCGGATGAAAGATTGCCTCAAGGAGACACCAGCAGGACCTGTGGGAAAAAAAGCCCCAAGGTGTATCTTCTGGGGCTGGCTGATCTGGATCAAGGACAATTGGGGGCCCTATGGCACCATGGGCGAAAGAGGGGCGCATCCGCCATATCTCATCGTTGAGAGACGGTTCGTAGTTGCGATCATCGTATCGCGCTTCGGCATTTCGAGGAGCAGTGCAAGTAGCTAAGCTTACGTCTGTACGAAGACCGACACCAGACAGATACTGCTTAGACCATCTATGGCCCTCGGTACAGACTGAGCAGATTTAGCCATCAAGTATGTAGTGCAAGAGGGTACGGGCTGCGGCAGTTACCGGCACGAAACTCGTTGAGCCAGGTCGCGTAACCTCCACCAATCTGGTAGCCGCATAGAGCACACGAAAGGTAGTTAGGACTCATTATTTCTCACGGGAGAATACTGTTGTTGCTGATTGCTGGCGTGAACCTCGATTTGGAACGCAGAAGAGTAAGTCGAGTGATAGAAGGCTCAACACAACAGCTGTTTCGCAAGTACAGCGGGGTCCAAAAGTAATGGGCGAACCACCTATTCTACACCCAAACTGATTGATATCACAAGTATAAATAGTCAACACAATAACAAGATAATTTACTGCAAATTGAGAATACAGTAGAACTTTATACATTTAATCATTCTATGTATCACTTATCTCTATGTATGTATTGTGGGTGTCAGAATGTATAAGTGTTGTAATGTATGCTTGAGGAATATCAGATTTTGCGGTAAAACTCAAGAAATTTCAGATATCATGAATTATCAGCTTTGTACTCACATCACAAAGTTGATATTAAGAATTTCAAGTTTGTGGATCTTTTCTAATAGTATTAATCTTATATATTTGCAATTTTCAGAATTTTCCCTATAAAGGATTGCTGCATTTAACATGTGTGAAACAGCGCAGTTTTGGTGTGACACACTTTTGGTATAGTACTGTAGGTCTGTCCACGTGACGTTATGCTGGATTAGTCCGGCTCTGCGCGTAAACCTGCCTCTATTCCGCGATAGACAGTGCGTGTAAAACTTCCTCCCCCATTTCTAACCGCTGGACTTTTGTGCGTAACAGCAAACCTCTAACATATCTTAGAGATAGCTGCTTCGAGTTTCACAACCACCCTAGAGTCCTGAATCAGCGTTCAATGTGGTAATATTGATTAACATGTCCTCGGATGAGATCGTGTGGCAGGTCATCAACCAGCAATTCTGCTCCTTCAAGCTAAAGTATGCCGCACAAGTTGGCACAGCATGGTTTGAGCTTAGCTGACCTAGCCCTGTAGGACTCCGAAGCTGCAAAACTTCTGCCGCAACGAGCACAACGTGACAGGTCTCTGCAATCGTCAATCCTGCCCCCTGGCAAACTCTCGCTATGCCACAATTCGCTCACATCCTGGGTCGGGGACGCTTTATCTCTACATGAAGACCATTGAACGTGCACACATGCCCTCAAAATTATGGGAACGCATCAAGTTGCCTCAGAATTATGCGAAAGCTCTGTCACAGATCGATGAACGATTGATCTACTGGCCGAAGTTTCTCATCCATAAATGCAAACAGAGACTCACCAGGCTCACGCAGGTGGGTATCAGAATGAGAAGACTTGCAAAGGAAGAAGAGAGATTAGGCGAGAAGATTGTGCCGAAGCTGGCGCCAAAGATCAGGAGGAGGGAGGCGACGAGGGAGAGGAAGGCGGAGGCGGCGGCAAAGGTGGAGAGAGCAATTGAGCGGGAGCTGATTGAGAGATTGAGGAGCGGCGCTTATGGGGATCGACCGCTGAATGTGGAGGAGGGTGTGTGGAAGAAGGTGTTGAAGGGCTTGGAGAGAGGCGGCGAAGGGCAGAGAGATGAGGATCTGGATGAGGGAATCGAAGAAGAGGAAGAGTTAGAGGACGAAGAAGAGCTAGAGGAAGAGTTTGTTGGCAACGTGGAGTATGTCAGTGATGTTGAAGGCGAAGAGGAAGAAAACCTGGGAGATTTGGAGGAATGGCTAGGCGGCGAAAGCGGCGGAGAAGACGATGATAGCGACGCGTTGGATGAGGATGAGAACAGTGGCACTGGCAGTGGAAATGGCAGTGAAGAAGAAGATGATGTAGCGAAGACCGCTGCCACGGGAGTTAAGAGAAAACGGGGGAACGCGCCACCATCGAAACCGAAGAAGAGAGGGCCACGTGTGGAGATCGAGTACGAAATTGAGAACGAACCACCACCTCGAGAAGCGGTCTATGCCTAAAACTTTGTTCTGCCTAGATGACGGTTATTTAGCCCTAGTAGTCGTTGTCTTAGAACACAGTATTATCATTTATATCAAGCAATTCGTGCTGTTTGCTGTTCGTGACATTGATCTAGCTAGGATACTCCCATGTTCTCGACACGCCGATAAAAGCAGATGTCGGCATTGGCCAAAATACATGTACGGGGCAATTGATTAATCGTCATATGTTTAACGCGCATTCACCATCATCTGAATTAAGATCTCCGCAAGCTCGTGTATGTATCAAGTCATAACTTCATCGCTAATCTCACGCATTACGGCCAGACTGAACTCGAACCATGGGCTACACCTGATCTTAAATAGCTAGCAGAGGTGTAGACTTGAAGGCCCCGGCTGTATCTACTTAGTCCCATACGAGACCCAAGGATCAAACCCAACGAAATACAGAACCGAGCCCCACTTCCGCTCCAGCGTGAGCTGTGAAGTACTTCGTACCATCATGTCCTCATACCTCTCCTCCATTCTCAGCACAACGACATCCCGCTACAACTCCCTCCGCCGATCCCTCCTCTCAGACGAAGCAGACGGCGACACAGAAGACGACACTCACATCTGCCGCGTTTTGCGCGCCTACTACACGGAGAAAAGAAGACCGTTCCCGCCATGGTTGCCTCCGGATCCGAAAGCGCCGCAACAGTACCCAAGTGTAGGTTACGGTGGCAAAAACAGCAGCTCGCACAGGGGAAGTGCTGGTGGGGGCTTGAGTGATCTGTGGGAGAGTCCGCACCAGCCGCCAGCAGAGGAGAGAATGAGTCTAAGGAGAGCAGGGCAAGGTCGAGGGTTAGGCAGAAGTCTGCCACAGAGGCCCGGAGTCGGCGATCCCCACAACAGCAGAGACGTTGGTTTGCAACCACAGCCCACAGGTAGGCCATTGCCAAGCCAAAGAGCGGGGAGCTATCAGAGTCAATTCCCTCAGCAGCAGGGTCTGCGGAATGAGGACAATCCGAGTCCTGTCCCAAGCAATGGTTCGGGAATATCAGCACAGGAGAGGTTGAAGGCGAAATTGTGGGGCGCCAGATCTGCAAGTCCAACGCCAAGTGGAGGTTTACAGAGTCCTCCAATATCACAGACCGGCCCTAATAACCCTTATACAACAGGTGGAAGCTACGCTAGCTATGGCTCAAGTGCAAGAGGGGGGTCTGCATACGATGGCAAGGGCAGTGCATATGGTGATCGAGGGGCTGTTGACGACGGTGGATCCGGAAGAAGTGGAAGAGACCAGAAGCCTATCGTGTCCGCTACGACGCCTTGGATCAGTGGTGATGAAGGAGGAGGAGGAGTCGCTGCGAGTCATGATCTCCCTCCCACTACCGGTTTGGGAAGATGGGGAGCAGCGGGAGGAGGTAGACTAGGGCTGTCTAGTGGACCACGACCTCGGTGACAGCACGTTAATGAGGGTATCGTCCTCCCTGAATGGTTTACAGATTGCAAGACTCTCACCAGTTTTGTCTGGCTATGAAATCCTTCCGGCGCGATTAGATCACTGAGGAGGATCAAAAAATCGACCCTTATCTACACACCATGCTCCCTGTGCAAAAATGTAATGATCGAAATGAGTGAAGTGATTTGAAGCTTATATGTATGCCTGAAGTATCCGATGACCATTCTTGTCACGAACCCCTCCAAACCAAGCTTCTGGCTTAGGTAACCCCGCCGCCACAACCCCCCCTGCCTGTCTGCATTCCAGCTGTTAACTTTAGACCTCTACGAAAGCAATCAACAGCGCAATTAGAATTGACCGAACCCGGAGACTTATAGAGAAGCTCTCAAAACCCCTATCATCCCAAGAGCAAGAGCTAGCAACAACAAAGCTCAAGCGTCTTGCATAGGCGGCAGACGCTCGGCGAACAAGCAATGACGTCCTCAGTTGCGCATCGTACACCTCCCCCTTCACCTCCGTCACCGTCCGCTTCATTCTATGATCTCAGTGACGGTGAGGAGGGAGAGTATAATACCATCACCCACACCAGCTCGGGCAGAGGGGTGAAATTATTGTTCTCGAAGAGCAAGGTGAGCCGAACGTAACTGCCATTCCTCCAGGCAAGCTCCGAAGCTGGACTCATACAGCTTCTTCAAGAGAGTGATGCTGAAGCCACCCCACAATTAGGTCTACGTACATCCAACGCCATCTGCCAAGGACAATATCCCAGGCTTCATTGCCCTCGTCCAGCAAAAGCCACCCGCAGACACAACTACCCCTGGTCCGACATCGTCACCGTCCATTAAAAGTTCCAAAGCTTCGTCCTTACTCCTCGTTTGGGTTCCTGAATCTTCCCTCGGTGACGCGTACGATGCCTATGTGAAAGTTGACCTTTCTGATTCCTCTTCCCCACCACGCCAGACATACCTAGTTCCTCCCCTGCCCACAACAACGACCCACAGCAGCGCCGTTGGCACATACGCATTTGCTGTCCCAGTCAGCGAGATATATTCCTTGACAGTACGCCCGCCAAGTATTGGGTGGTGGTTTGGTAGTGTGATCCTCAATACTCGCGCTGGGGATAGTTTCCCGGCCTTGTTCTTCCACGATAGCGAATGTCAATCTACAATCCTACAGAAAAAGAGGAGAACTAGAGAGAGTTTTGACCCTTTTAGTGAGGATGGAGGTGTGTTCTGGGGCGGTGATGAGGTTCTCAGGTGGTTAAAGAGGTATGTGCACGTTGAGCGCTCGAGCGCCGACCCTAGTATCTACCTCATCGAGCCGAGTGCAGAGGATAAGATTGGTTTTGGCGCAAAGTCTCCAACCTCTGGATATCCGACCGGCGGACAGAAGAGCGTTGGCAATGCAGCAGGTCAGGTCGGCGTAGCTGCTGGTGGATCAAGCTCGAGAGATGGAGGAATGGACCCACTCACCAAAGCGTTGAAACAGGCGAGGTGGAGCTTTTTAGAGAAGATGAGTCAAGTTACAACATTTACAAGGCGTACAGCACAGGATATAGTGGAGAACCCAAAATTGCCACCCCAAGTGAGGCGTCTGATGAAGAATCCCGAAGTGCAGACATTACAAGACGAATTTGATAGTGCGCGTCTGTATCTTGCAAGATGGGCGATGGTAATTGCCGAGCAAAGCGACCGGGAACGAAGGCAACGAATATGGACAGCTAAAGATGTCTTAGAAATGGAAGAGAGCTCCGTCGGCGAATTCGAGATCCTTGATATGGAGGCTGGGAGCATGTCCTTGACAGATAAGAGGAAACCTGTATCTTTGAAGGAATGGAATGGTTTCTTCGACACGCACACAGGGAAACTCCAAGTTACCCCCGACGAGATCAAAGAGCGGATCTTTCATGGTGGCTTGAGTACGACTGACGGAGTCCGAAAAGAGGCATGGCTTTTTCTGCTTGGCGTATATGACTGGGACAGCACTACCAATGAAAGGAAGGCGGTGATTAACAGCAAGAGGGACAAATTCGTTCGCCTAAAGGGTGCTTGGTGGGAGCGTATGGTCGGCGGGACTGGATCAGCGGAAGAGAATGAATGGTGGAAGGAGCAGAAAGGGCGTATAGGTACATCCTCATGCCACTGAAACGTAGTAATGACAGAACCGGCTGACTTGACCCATTCCTTGGGACTCGACACGTAGAAAAGGACGTTCATCGCACTGATCGTCACATCCAGCTCTTCGAGGGTGAAGACATCCCGCATCCAGACCCAGACTCTCCATTCGCGGAGGTTGGTACGAATGTACATCTCGAGCAGATGAAGGACATGCTCCTAACGTACAACGAGTACAACCGAGACTTGGGCTATGTCCAAGGCATGAGTGACCTACTCGCCCCTATATATGCGGTCATGCAAGATGACGCCGTAGCATTCTGGGGCTTCGTCGGTTTTATGGACCGCATGGTTAGTCACCCTGCTTCCAATCACGATCATTATCCAACCATGTACAGGAAAGGAACTTTTTACGAGACCAGTCGGGCATGCGTGCTCAATTACTCACCTTGGACCACCTTGTCCAACTCATGGACCCAAAGCTTTACCTTCACCTTCAGTCCGCCGACTCGACTAATTTCTTCTTCTTCTTCCGCATGTTACTTGTCTGGTACAAACGCGAATTTGAATGGGTTGATGTCCTACGGCTCTGGGAGACACTATGGACCGATTGGCTGAGCAGCAACTTCCACCTTTTTGTGGCCCTGGCGATTTTGGAAAAGCATCGTGATGTCATTATGGAGCATCTCAAACATTTCGACGAGGTGCTCAAGTATGGTATGTTACTTTTCTCGAAGTCAATCACGCCCGTGCTGACCAACATAGTCAATGAGCTCTCCAATACCATCGACCTGCAGTCAACGCTTATCCGAGCCGAAGGATTGTTCCGCCGTTTTCAGCGCACCGTAGAAGCCATCGATAAGAAGGACAACTTTCCAGCCCCAAGCGTTCGCCAGCGAAAACCGGCCTCAGACGGCAGTTCCTCACAACGTGCTGGCGCTTCGGGCGCGGATGTTGGTGGTAGTGTCGGCAAGGCTGTCGCACAGGGTATCGATGCAGAGAAGGAGAAGGTGATCAGTCCAGAGCTGCGATATTTGCTGAGTAGGAAGGTCGTCAAACTCGATAAAAGAGAAATCGTCGAGAGTGGTGGCGGTATCACCTGACGTGTTAAATAAGGCGTCCAGTGACGGAGGTGCGAAGGTAAACTAGGGCTACTTGGCGCTTATGGCTGTTACGAGTGCTCGGTCCAAAGGAGTTCCTCATGTACTGCTATTGAACACAGCAGTACTATCGTTTTCTAGCCTTGATATCCTTGACTTGTACGTACATGGAAGTCCACAGCTGAGTCCAGCGTCCCCATCCTTCTTCTCACGCTCCAATACTACCTATCCTACCAGTCCCGCCCCGCGGAATTACTCAACTTAATCCACTGTGATACTTTTGGTGTGCACAGAGTTCACAAAGCGAGGCTGCTAATTTTCCCAGCGTGACAGTGATGCGCATTGTATTATGACAATGAACCTTATGGTACAATGATGAGCTTCATGCTATGATGCTGAGCTTACTCCACCGGCATTGTCTCACATGCATCATGTTACATTCTCGGTTTTAGGTATCTCGTGCAGGTTGACAGGTACTAGCAAACATCAATCGAGATGGTCGGACATCGAAGTTCCAAAACCACATTCCTTGTCTTGCTCTGAACGTGGTTCTCTATCTAATACACAACTTTAGGAGCCGCTGCTGAGTGCTACTGATGATGCTAATGCTTTCTCATTCCTGCACTTGCAGTTTGAAGCTCTATCCGAGCTTCATCCTCTGTGCCCTTCTGGTACGCTTCATCGACGGAGAATTCGATCAACGATGTCATATCCCTTCCTCGCTGCTAGCCTCAACTACTCGCTGACGGAAGCAGTGGTTATGCCGCGCCTCTGCTGTCAGTGCATGCTGGGCGGCTACCGTGGCCTTGATGCGGACCTACCTCGACGGTCAACAGGTCCCAATAGTATTTCAGGCCGCATGGAATCTATCGGTTGTACTCAGTGTCATCAGATGCAGCATCTCCAGGATAACGCCAGGACATGGTACAACGGTCATAGAGCCGGGATTGCTGGCCAGACTTCATACTGCTGACAGACCTTGTAGGTATCTGACTCAGTGTACTGCGATCTCTCCGGCATGAAGTTGCCAGATGTGCCGCCCAGTACTATCCCATCTGGCGCATGGTGTGAGGGATAAGATTATGCCTTGATCACAAGCGCCAAGGCCTTGAAATGTTAAATCTCCGGTGCACTGGTTGTCGATGGTTGTGATGTTTCTTTTTGGTGTTCAGGACAGGGTCGCGCAAAACATGTCAAAGGAGGGTTTGTGACTGAACAGATATCTGTGATTGTGAAATGGCAGCAGATATTTGTGGACCCCCATCCTATATAGATAGTCGTATGTGATCTCCATTGATAAATAATACAGAGTACAACTTTGATGACTCAGCCATGGTTCATAAAATTCTAATCATGACGTTACGAGTAGTAGTGCTGGACGACCGCGAACGCAACGCAATGC
>JAABUP010002593.1_pt1 | contig 34485 bp, 32 predicted proteins | sample 5559201 | NCBI WGS metagenome assembly JAABUP01 (sample SAMN10711887, study PRJNA513373) | rock metagenome | isolation source: Antarctica rocks | place: Antarctica
GGCGTTCTTGCGGCTGGAGCGTCATTTCTACGCCACCGGGGTCAGTTGGTACGAGGCCAAGGCGGATATCGTCCGGGTGGCGATCCGGGCCTACATCGCCCACCCTCTGTACACCCTTCCATGACCGTGTAACTCCTAATCTATTGACGCGAAAACAGCGAAGTCCCGCCAGGCGGGGATGATTGACCTCATAGGGCGCACCCAGGCCGGGATTTCGGGCCAGTGCCGCCAGGGTCGTTTCGGCATGCAGGCGAAAGCGGTGGGCCGCCCCCGGGTTCCGTTCGCCGATGTAGGCGTAGCAAACGGCCAGATCGATGCGGGCTGACGGCTTCTTCAGGATGATCGGCTCATCCATCAGCCATTGCGACCTTCACGGCGGGCGATGAGGCGTTTCCCCTCGCGTTCGATATCCTCCCAATCGATGGCCGTCATCGGGGTGGACGGCCCGGAGTCCAAGCCCTCAAGGAGGAGCAATTCCACCCGCTGTTTTTCGCGGGCGAGTTGCAAATCCTGTTCTTCGAGCAGGCGCAACGCTTCCTCGATCACGTCCTCTTCCGAAGCGTAACGGCCGCCCTGCACCAGGGAGCGGATGAATTGCTCCCGGTTTTTCGATAAGTTAATAGTCATGACAAATTATCCTCTGATATGGCTATCGTACCACAATCGCCTGCCGTTGCCAAGTTCGGTGTGTCACGCACGCTTGCAAGCACTTAGCGACGCGCAGAGCCGTGTCAATTCACAATTTTCCGCCGCCCTGCCCGACGCCGACCGCCAGCTTCGGGGAAAAACTCGGGCCGGGCCGCCTCGGGGGATTGCTCCCCCGAGGCTCCCACAGATCCGGACTTGCCCGATTCGGGCATCCGGCTCGTCATGTCATCCGCTCCGCCGTCCCGGTTGTGCGTCTTCGAGGAATTGACGCAATTGACCCGATGATACGACGAGAGCCGGCGGGATCGTATGCTAAGCGGGCGGCCTCGGGCGTGAATATGCGGGGGAAGGGCCCATGCCCCAACCCGCATATTTGACCCCGAGGACTCCGCCATGACGCCCCCCGCCGACCGCTTCGCCGCCCGCCCCTCGGCCCGACCCGCCGAGGAGTTCGACCCCTATGGCCACCGCCAGCCGTCGCGGGCCGAGGGGCTGGAGCGGGGCCTGCTCGACTCGCCCGCCGTGCCCGAGGACTTCGAGCAGGTCCGCGACCGCTCGATCGACTGGTACCGGGCGTTCAAGCCCCGGACCGACTTCCACGCCTGGCTGGTCGACCAGGTCAGCGTCCTGAGCCTCCGGGTGGATCGCTCCCAGCGGATCGAGCGCCGGTTGCGGGACCGCCACTCGCTCCGGGCCGAGCTGGCCTGGGACCTCGACCGCCGTCAGGAGGCCGAGGCCCTGGGCTCGAAGCTCGCCCGGAAGCCGGCCGAGGTCGCCGTGGCCCTCCGCCGGACCCCGCAGGGGTGCGACCGGCTCATCCGGCGCTGGGAGCTGCTGGTCCGGTCCGCCGAGACCCAGGGCCGATGGACCCCCGAGCAGGCGTCCGTCGCGATCGACCTGCTCGGGATCCCGGCCGAGTTCCGCGCGGGAGTCGAGGCGGTCGGCGACCCCGCCGAGCTGGCCCGCCGCGAGCTCGCCGGGCTGGCCGAGGCCCGAGCGGTCGCGGCCCGGCTCGGAGAGGTCGACCGGGCCCTGGCGATGGCCGATCTGTCCGACGAGTCCAACCACGAACTCGGGCGGCTCCGGCGGCACGAGTCGAGCCTGCACCGGCGGATCCACTGGTGCCTGGCCCAGCTCCGGTCCGAGTGGACCCACAAGGGCCCCGGGCCCGAGATTCGGCCCCGATGGGCCCTCCAGCCCGGCCCCGAGGTCGAGGAGCCGAGCCCGCCGGCCCCCGAGTCGGCCGTCCCGGAGTCGGTCAGCCCGCACCCGCCGTTCGACCTGGAGCTCGACGAGGACCCCGGCCCGGGGCAGGCCCTCGACGTGCCCAGGATCCTGGCCGGCCGCCAGCTCAAGCAAGAGTGGAAGGCCCAGGCCCGCCGCCGGAAGCTCGAACGGCTCCGGGCCTGACCCTCGGGCCCGTCGATGCCGCTCCAGTCCCCGAATCGGTCGGGAGCCCGGCCCCCGCACGCCCTCGGATCGAGAATCGCGAAAGATGGTGAAGATGCGTAAGATTTCCGGCTGCCCGGAGTGGCCCTCGGTCGGCTCCGGATCGCCCTCCAGGCCCGATCGCGGGGGTCCCGGGCCGGCGATCGGGGCGGCGGCCGGGTCGGTCGCGGCTCGAATCCCGAACGAAGCCAATCGGGGCCCGGCGGGCGGGGTCGGGGGAGTGCCACCGCTCCACGCGCGATCGGATCGCCCGGTTGTGGCCGGGGGCGGCCGAGGTTATGATGGTGCGCCCGGGGGAGTCCCCTCGAGCCTCCGGACCCCTCCCCCTCGGGAACGCCCCGGCGTGGTCAACGGCAAACGTGTGATGGTGGTGTTGCCGGCTTACAACGCCGCCCGGACCCTGGAGCGGACGATCTCCGAGATCCCTCCCGGCGTCGTCGACGACCTCCTCCTGGTGGACGACGCCTCCAACGACGAGACCGTCGCGCTCGCCCATCGCCTGGAGATCCCCTGCGTGGTCCACCCCCGGAACCGGGGCTACGGCGGGAACCAGAAGACCTGCTACACCGAGGCCCTCCGACGCGGGGCGGAGATCGTCGTCATGCTCCACCCCGACTACCAGTATTCCCCCCGCCTGATCGGGGCGATGGCCTGGCTCCTGGCCTCCGGCGAGTTCGACGTGGCCCTCGGCTCGCGGATCCTGGGGGCGAACGCCCTCAGAGGGGGGATGCCGTTCTACAAATATGCGGCCAACCGCGCTCTGACCGCCGTCGAGAACCTCCTGCTGGGCGTCCAGCTCTCCGAGTACCACACCGGCTATCGGGCGTTCTCCCGCGAGGTCCTCGAACGCCTCCCGCTGGCCGAGGGCTCTGACGACTTCGTCTTCGACAACGAGATGCTCGTCCAGTCGGTCGCCTTCGGCTTCCGGGTCGGCGAGATTTCCTGCCCGACCCGGTACTTCCCCGAGGCCTCCTCGATCAGCTTCCGGCGCTCGGTGGTCTACGGCTTCGGCGTCCTGGCGACGGCCTTGAAGTACCGCCTCCACCGCTGGGGCCTCCGCCGCGACCGCCTGTTCGACCCCGGGGGGCGACGCCTGGACGCATCCGCCGGAGTCGAAGGCCCCTCGGCCCTCGCGGCCGGCGGGACACCGAGATGATGAACCGATGGTCATCCCCATGCCCGGTTCGCCCATGACCGAAACCGATCCGAGCAAGCCGGGGGCATCCGGGGGCCTCGGGGCGGTCGTCGAGGTGGGATCGCTCGCCTTGATGACCGCCGCCGGGCTCGCGGCGTGGGCCGTGGGGATCTTCACAAAAGGATATGACTACGATGAAGTCCTCCGGGCGCACTCGATCTGGCTGACCTCGCGGGGCCTCCGGCCGTATGACGACTTCTTCGAGGTCCATCCCCCCTATTTCGTCCTGCTCGCCCCGGTATTCTGGGCCTTCGCCGACCCCGTCCAGGCGCTCCGGGCGCTGCGGCTGGTGGCCGGGGCGGGGAATCTCCTGTTCCTCGGGGGCCTGGTCAGGCTCGGGAGCAGGAGCATCCCCCCGGAGTCCGGACGGCGATGGGCGTGGCTCGGGGTCGCCCTGGTCGCCTTCAACCCGTTCATCCTCGACTTCCTCGTCGAGTTCCGGATCGACGGCTGGGGCTATGCCCTGATCGCCTGGAGCGCCGTCCTTTATTGCCAGAGGCCCCCGGGGATCCGCCGCGATTTCGGATTCGGCGCCTGGACCGGGATCGCCTCGGCGTTGTTCAGCCCCAAGATGGTGCTTTTGCCGCCCCTGATCGTGCTGCTCGACCTGGCCACGCGGCCCGGGCCCTGGCGCGGGCGGGTCCGGGCCATCCTGGCGTACCTGGCGGGGGTCGGGCTGGCGGCGTCGGCCTTCCTGCTCTACCTGTTCGCCAATGGGATCGGGATCGAGCGGACGGTCCTCTTGCTGGGCCGCTACCACGCGGTGAGCAACGCCCATGCGGGTTTCCGGTACGGCCTGATCGGGCAGGTCGCCTCGTTCCGGGTCCTGGGCGGCCTGGTCGTCGCCGGGGTGGTCGCCTGGGTCGTGGGGTGCGTCCGGGGGAGGACTCTGACCGGCCCCTACGAGCCGGCCCTGGCCCTCTGGCTGGTGGCGCAGGCGCTGCTGGTCGCCTATCCTTATAAGCAATACTATGCGCCCTGGTTTTTGTTCGCCTCGGGCTTCGTGCCCTCGCTGGGTCCGGTCCTGGGGACCTTGCTGCGGAGGGGGCGGGGGGCGGTCTACGTCCTGGCGTGCGTCGCGACGATCCACGGCTCGACCCAGGTCGCGCGGTTCTGGGCCGCCGCCGGGGTTGCCGGGTCCGAAGACCACCTGATCCGCTGGATGAACCGGGTCGCGGGGCCCGAGGACCGGGTCGTCGGGTCGCCCCCGTACCACCCGATCGACCGGCTCGATACGTTCTTCCTCTGGTTCAACACGTCGGACCCGAAAGGATTCGACTCGGAGCGGATCTTCGGGGAATTGCCGGGGCTCCGGCCGTTCGTCACCGAGGAACGCTATCGGGTCGAATGGGAGGCCCACCCGCCCGCGGTGGTCGTGCTCAAGAGCCCGGTCTTCGAGGTGACCCACCCGGCCGGGCAGCGCGCCGTCCTGGAAAATTACCTCCGGCGGAACGGCTACCGGAACGTCCGGATCGGGGTCGTCCGGTTCGCGCTCCGCCCCGACCGCTTCGAGTTCGCCCGGCGGAATGGATTCCTGGAATGAGGTCGGAGGCCAGCCCATGACGCCTGAGCCCTTCCCTCGGACCGGATCCTTCAAGGCCGAGGCCCTCTGCTGGGCTTTGCTGGTGACGGGAATCCTGGGCGGGCAAGCCTGGCTTTACGGGCCAAGCCTGATCGGCCGGCGGCTGCTCGCGCCGACTGACCTGCTGACCGCCCCGGGCGATCTCAACGTGATCGGGACGCCGTGGGTCGCCCGGCCCGAGCATGTGATGATGGATCCGGTTCAGGTGTTCTACCCCTGGCTGGATTTCGCGGCGCGCGAGGTCCGGGCCGGCCGGCTGCCGACCTGGAACCCGTATGCCTATTGCGGGAGCCCGTTCCTGGCCAACATGCAATCGGCCGTGTATTCTCCCTTCACGGCGCTCTATTACCTCTGGCCGGACCCCCGGGCGCTGGCCTGGATCCAGCTCGGCAAGGCTCTGGTGGCTGGGCTCGGCGCGTTCGGGTTCCTCCGGGCGGTCGGGCTGGGCCGGTGGCCATCGGTGGTGGGGGGCTGGTGCTTTCCGCTGGCCGGCTTCTTGACGGTCTGGCTCAACTATCCCCTGAGCGCGGCGGCGGCCTGGCTCCCGGCGGGGATGTGGTCGGTGGCGGCCCTCCTCCGGAGGCCCCGGGGTTGGGGCGGGCCGGGACTCGCCGCCGTGGTCGGTCTGATGCTGGTCTCGGGGCACCTGGAAACCACGGCCCACGTCCTCCTGGGGATGGGTTTGTTCGGCCTCGGGTCCTGGCTGGTGGCGAGCCGGGGGCGGGCCTGGAAGCCCGAGGCCGTCCGGGTGGCGGGGGCCGCGACCCTGGCCCTGGCGCTGGGGCTCGGCCTGGGCGCGGCGCAGGTCTTCCCCACGCTGGATTACGTCCGGTCGAGCCATCGCCTGCAACTCCGCCAGAAGTTCCAGATCGAGCGCGATTATGCCGACCAGACCCTCCGATGGGAGGCGCTCCGGCTCGCCTTCCCGCTCCTGGGAGGGACCGAGCAGGCCGGGAGCCGGCCCCTGACCCGGACCGGGCTCCACGAGAGCGGGGCCAACGGATCTGTCGGGATCACCTTGCTGTTGCTGGTCCCGATTGGCCTGGCCGCGGGGTGGCGGAGCCCCGAGACCTGGCTCTGGCTCTTCGTGGCCGCCTGGTTCGCGGCGCCGATGTTCCGGATCCCCGGCCTCCGGTGGTGGGACCACGTCCCGCCGTTCCACCTCGCGGCCAACAGCCGGGCGCTCCTGCTGACGGGCTGGGCCGCCCTGGTCCTGGGGCTCCGGGGGCTGGATGCCCTGCGCGACCGGCCGCCTGGTCGGGCCCGGGCCGTCCTGGTCTCCGCCGGGCTGGCCGCCCTGGTCCTGGCGGGGCTCCTGGCGGCCCGGCTCGACCCCCTGGCGTTCCGGCGGTCGGTCCCGCCGATGGCCTGGCCCTGGTTCCGCGACCACCTGGCGCAGTCGGCGGCGGTCGCGGCGCTGGGGCTGGCGGGCCTCCTGACATGGCTTCTGGTCCCGGCCGGGCGGACCGTGGCTCAGGTCGGGCTCGGGCTCCTGGCGTTCGGCGAACTCCTGGCGACGGCGAATGGCCTGAATCCGCAGGTCGACCCCGCCACGTTCTACCCGGAGAGCCCACTCTGCCGGTCCCTGGCCGTCCGGGCCGGCGACGGCCGGATCTGCGGCCTCTGGGGGGCGCTCCCACCCAACCTCCCGATGATCTACCGCCTCCGGGACGTCCGGGGCTACGACGCGGTCGACCCGGACCCCTATCTGGAACTCCTGCTCGCGATCCGAGGCCACTTCGGGCCGACGCACGCCCTGACCTGGCAGCTCGCGTGCGGCCCGTCGCCGGTCCTGGACATGCTCGGCGTCCGCTATTTCATCACGCCGATGCCTCGCGCCGAGTTCGGCCGATCGCCGGAGATCCTGGCCGGCCGCTATGTCTACGCGAACCCCCGAGCCTTGCCGCGTGCCTTCATCCCGCGCCGGGCCTCGATCGTCCCCAGTGGCGGCGACCGGCTCCGACGCCTGACCGACCCCTCGTTCGACCCCCGGGCCGAGGTTCTCCTCACCACGGCCCCCCGACTTCCCGAGAGACCGATGGGCGGCTCGGCGTCGATCGTGTCGGAGGGGGCCGGCGAGGTTGTCGTGGCGGCCGACTCCCCGGCCGAGGCCGTCGTGGTCCTGGCCGACGCCTGGGCTTTGGGCTGGTCGGTCCGGGTCGACGGCGTCCCGGCCGAGGTCCTCCAGGCCAACCACGCGCTCCGGGCCGTCCTGGTCGGACCCGGGCCCCATCGGATCCTCTGGAGCTACCGGCCGAAGTCCGTGACCTGGGGAATCGCGGGCAGCTTGACCGCGCTGACCGGGCTGGTCACGCTCTCGGTCCGGGTGGCCCGTCGTCGCCATACGGATGGATCGGTTCCTGAAATCGAGATGTCTGGGATCGCCCGACCATGAAATCCGCCGGATGGAAGCTCTGGGCCGCGCTGGGGTTCGGGCTGGCCGTTGGGCTGGTCAACGTCGCGAAGCCGGTCCACATCGACGATACCTTGTATCTGGAAGTCGCCCGGCGAATCACGACGGATCCGCTCGACCCGTATGGCGGGATCTTGAACTGGCAGCAGGTCCCCGAGCGGACGTATGAGGTGAGCATCAGCCCGCCGCTGCTGAGCTACTGGTTCGCCCTGGTGATGATCGTCGGGGGCGAGAATATCACGGTCCTGCATCTGGCGATGATCCCCTGGCTTCTCCTGGCGTGCTGGGCGTTGTTCGGGCTGGGGGAGCGCTGGGCGGGGTCGGGGCTGATGACCGTGGTCCTCGTGATCGGCGGGCCGGCGGTGGTGGTGGGGATGAACCTGATGCTCGACGTCCCGCTCCTGGCCTGCATGGTCGCGAGCGTCGAGTTCCTGGCCCGGGGCGAGTCGGCCCGGTCGCTGGCGACGGCGGGGGCCCTGGCGGCGATGGCGGTCGGGATCAAGTTCGCGGCGGTCGCGCTGGTCCCGGTGTTCCTGGTCGCGGCCCTGACCGGTCGGCGCTGGGGGCCGGCGCTGGCGGCGCTCGGGCCGGTCGCGGCCTTCCTGGGCTGGCAGGCGCTCAGCCGGTCGCTCTACGGGGCGTCGCAGGTCGACGCCGGGCTCTCGTTCCTGGCCAAGCTCCGGTCGTCGCTGATCCCCCAGACGATCGAGCGAACGCTGACGATGACGGCGATCCTGGCGACGACCTTCCCGGTCTGGCTGGCGACCCCCTGGCGGGCTCGACGCGCGATCGGCCCCCTGCTCCTGGCCGGGGCCTCGGCGGGCCTGGCGGCCTGGCTGATCCGATCGGCGCCGATGAACCGGCTCCCGATCGTCACGCCGGCTTTTTTGGTCGCGGTCTTCCTGGGCACATTCACCCTGGCGGCGATCGCCCGAGGGGGCCGGACCTGGCCGATGGGCACGCCCGATCCCCGATGGTGGCTGGCGGCCTGGATCGCCTCGGGCGCGGCGGCGGTCATCCTGTTCGGGCCGTTCGTCGCGGTCCGGAGCTTCCTGCCGATCCAGCCGCCGCTGGTGATCTGGCTGCTGGGGGGTCGCCAGCCGGACGCTCGGCGGAGGCCCGGGCCGCTGCTGGCCGCGACCGTCACCCTCGCCTTGAGCGCCCTCCTGGCGGCGACCGACTTCCGCTGGGCGGCCTGTTATCCCGAGGCCGCGACCCGGATCCGATCGAGGTTCGGCGGTCCGGGCCGGCCGGTCGAGTTCCTCGGCCACTGGGGCTGGCAGTACTACGCCGAGCGGGCGGGCTTCCGCGCCTGGGACGCCCGCCGGCTCGACGTCCCGGCGGGGACGATCCTGGTCATCCCGCTCCGGGCCGACAGGCAGTGGATCCACCCGGCGGTCCTGGCCCGATGCCGGCTGGTCGAACAGGTCGCGGTCCCCCCGGGACCGTTGGCCCTGACGACCTGGAACCGAGCCGCCGGTTTCCGGTTCTACGGCGGCGATTTCGCGCAGCTCCCCTGGGGATTCTCGACCGAGCCGGCCGAGCGGTTCTCGATCTTCGAGGTCGGGCCGCCGCCGGGGGCCTCCGACCCCCGATGAGCCCGGCCGATCAGGGCCGGGCCGACCGGAGCATGGCCTCGCGGCGGGCCCGGAACTCGGTCCCCGGCTTCCACTCGGGGTAGTCCTTCGCCCGGGCGACCCGGTGGCCGACGTCCAACAGGAGCTGCATGTCCTGGACGGCCCCGGCAAGATCCCAGTCGGGCTTCACCTCGTCGGTCACCTTGTGGTAGTCCTTCTGGGTGTACTCGTCCCGGCGGATCCGGCCGTACCCGGGGGGCTTGTCGACGTAGTCGATCCCGGCCTTGGCGTTGAGCGCGGGGACGCCCTGCCTGGCGAACTCGAAGTGGTCGGAGCGGTAGAACATCCCCTTCTCGGGCTCGGGGTCGCCGCTGACGGTCCGCCCCTGGGCCTTCGCGGATCCGGCCAGAAGGTCGTCGAGCGTGGTGTTGCCGAGCCCGATGCTGACGATATCGCGGGTCCGACCCCAGAGGTTGATGACGTCCATGTTGATGTCGGCGAGCGTCCGGGCCAGCGGGTACAGGGGATGCTCGGCGTAGTGCCTGGTACCCAGGAGCCCCTTCTCCTCGGCGGTGACCGCGAGGAACAGGATCGACCGCTCCGGCGGGACTTTCAGGAGGGTGAACCCCCGGGCGATCTCCAGGAGGGCGGCGGTCCCCGAGGCGTTGTCCGCCGCGCCGTTGAAGATCTGATCTCCCTTCAATTCCGGGTCGCGGCCGAGGTGGTCCCAGTGGGCGGTGTAGACGACCGTCTCCTCCTTGAGCTTGGGGTCGGAGCCCTCCAGGCGGGCGACGACGTTCCGGGAGTTGACCCGGCGGATGGCGCTATCGACCTGGAAGTCGGCCCGGGCCCCGAGCGGGACGGGGCGGAAGTCCTTCCGGGCGGCGGCGGCCTTGAGGGTGTCGAAGTCCCGTCCAGCCGCGGCGAAGATCGCCTTGGCCTTCTCGATCGAGAGCCAGGCTTCGACGGCCACGCGGCCGGCGTTCCCGCCCGGCGTGAAGAGGTCGAAGTTCTCGCGGCCCCAGCTCCCGACCACCACCGGGTAGGGGTAGCCGGCCGGCCCGGCCTCGTGGACGATCAGGCAGGCGGCCGCGCCCTTCTCCGAGGCGGTCTCATATTTATAGGTCCACCGGCCATAATAGGTCATCGCCCGGCCCTGGAACATCGCCGGGTCGAGCCGGGAGGGGTCGGCCGGGTCGGGCACGGCCGGGTCGTTGATGAGCATGACGACCGTCTTTCCGCGGACGTCCACGCCCTTGTAGTCGTCCCAGCCGGATTCCGGGGCGACCACGCCATAGCCGACGAAGACGACGTCCGAGCCCGCGACCGTCGTGGCAAGCGGGACGCGGCCCGCCGCGCCCGGGCCACCGGCCACCTTCAAGTCGGGCGGAAACTTGCGAGAGACGGCCACCCAGTCGTCGGCCGTCCCCAGGTCGATCGTCCGGCCCGGGAACCGGATCGTCCCGGCCGTCCGCGTGGCCCGGAAGCCGACCAGCGGCACGTCCTGGACGAAGGTCCCTTCGGGGTTCCCGGGTTTGAGCCCCATCGCCCGGAACTGGTCGGTCAGGTAGGCGACGGTCTTCTCCTCGCCCGGGGTCCCCGGGCCTCGCCCCTCGAAGGCGTCGGAGGCCATGACCTTGATGTGGTCCAGGACCTTCTCGCCGCTCAGGGCCGCCTGGGCGTCGGCAAGGTCGTCGCCCCGGGCGGCGGGCCCCAGGGCCAGAATCGCCACGATCACCGCCCCGCCTGTTCCGATCCGTCGCATGCAAGCCCCCCGATCCCGCCGAGAGATCCGATCCAGCCCGACCGACCTCGGCCGGGCCCCGCCTGGCGGAGAAAAGGCAAGGTCCGTGCCGAGCATCCCCGGCCCGGCTATAATGAAACTCCGGGGGCGGGGGGAGTCCCTGATACCCGCCCGGACCGCGTCGGAGGTCGAATGCACTCGGGGGAGACCGATCGGCTGAACTGGGAGCTGGCCACCGAGCGGATCGTGGTCAAGATCCGCTGGTTCGGGATCTTGATGGGCGTGATCCTGATCGAGGCGCGGTCGGGCCTCCACAACCCTCCGGCGGTCCGGACCTTCCTGGCGCTGGGGGCCGGCTACGCGGCGCTGGATACGGTCTATTACCGGCGGGGGGCGGTCTTTCTCCGGCGCTGGCCGTTGTTCGTCTCGCTGATGGAATCGGTCTTCATCACGCTGCTCTGCTACAACGACACCCAGCTCTACAGCCCGTTCCGCTGGTACTACCTGCTCTCGGTGATCTGCTGCGCGATCCGCTATCCCCGGGTGGTCGCCTGGGCGACCTGCGGCCTGCACTGCCTGAGTTTCGCGGGCCTGGCGTGGGCCCTGGGAGTGGACCGGGCGGGGCTGGCGCCGGTGGCCGAGACGGTGGTGATCCTGGCCTGCGTGGCCTGGACCAGCTCGTCGCTGGCTTCGGTCCTCAATGCCACCGGGGCCCGGCTCAAGGGGCTCAACCCGGCGCTGGAGCGGCACCGGGCCGAGCTGGAGGAGCGGGTCGCCGAGCGGACCGCGGCGCTCCGGGCGTCACAGGCCCGCGTGATCCAGCAGGAGAAGATGGCCGCCTTCGGCCTCCTGGCCGCCGGGATCGCGCACGAGGTCGGCAACCCCCTGGCCGGGATCAGCTCCTTGATCCAGATGCTCCGGAGGCGCGGGCCCGACCATTACACCGACTCCAAGCTCGAACTGGTCGAGTCGCAGCTCGGCCGGATCGGGCGGACCATCCGCGACCTGATCGACTTCTCCCGCCCCGCCTCCACCGCGAGGGGCCGGGTCCGGCCGCTGGAAGTCGTCGACGAGGCGCTGGGGATCGCCAAGTATTACCAGAGGACCAAGGACCGGGCCATCACCACCGACGTCCCGCCCGACCTCGCCCCGGTCCGGGGCGTCCGCGACCACCTGACCCAGGTTCTTCTGAACCTGGTCCTCAACGCCATCGACGCCACCGGCCGGGGCGGCCGGATCCACCTCGAAGGCCGCGAAGAGGAAAACGCGGTGGTCCTGAGCGTCGAGGACGACGGCCGGGGGATTCCCACCGGCGACCGCTCGCGGCTCTTCCAGCCCTACTTCACCACCAAGCCGAGCGGGACCGGCCTGGGCCTCTTCGTCAGCCGCCAGATCGTCGAGGAGATGGGCGGCCGGCTGACCTTCCGGTCCGAGCCCGGCCGGGGGACCACGTTCCTGGTCCGGCTCCCCTCGGATCGGCACGAGTCGCCCGCCCTCGCCGCCCCGGAGCCCGCCGCCGAAGGGGTCCCCGGATGAGCCGACCCTCCCATGCCCGGAACGGCCGGGGCCGCGTCCTGATCGTCGACGACGAGGAGGTGATCGCCTCCACCCTCCAGGAGTTCCTCCAGGGGGAGGGGTACGAGGTCGCCGTCGCCGCCGATGCCCCCTCGGCGCTGGCATCGATCGAGCGGTTCGAGCCCGACCTGGCCCTCTGCGACGTCCAGCTCCCCGGGCTCGACGGCCTGGACTTGCTGGAGAAGCTCCTCAAGCTCCGCCCCGAGCTGCTGGTCCTGATCATCACCGCCTATGCCACCGTCGAGGACGCCGTGGCCGCCTTCCGCCGGGGGGCGCACGACTACCTGATGAAGCCGGTGATTTTCGACGAGCTGCTGACCAAGCTCGACCGGCTGATGCGGTTCCGCCACCTGACCCGCGAGAACCAGGCGCTCCGCAAGCAGCTCCACGCGCCGGTGGACATCGGGACCCTGGTCGGCGAGAGCCCGCCGATGCGCCAGGTCAAGACTCTGATCCGCAAGCTCGGGCCGACCCGGAGCAACGTCCTGATCGCTGGCGAGTCGGGGACCGGCAAGGAACTCGTGGCCCGGGCCCTGCACGCGCGGGGGCTCGAACCCGACGCCCCGTTCCTGGCGATCAACTGCGCGGCGATCCCCAACGAGCTGCTGGAGAACCAGCTCTTCGGCCACATCCGGGGCTCGTTCACCGGGGCCGACCGCGACCGGGTGGGGCTCTTCGCCGCGGCCGGGCGGGGGACGGTCTTCCTCGACGAGATTGGCGAACTCCCGGTCACGACCCAGGCCAAGCTCCTCCGGGCGATCGAGACCAAGGAGGTTCTCCCCGTCGGCGCCACCCGCGCCGAGCCGATCGCCGCCCGGATCGTCGCGGCGACCAACAAGGACCTCGCCGCCGAGGTCGACGCCGGGCGGTTCCGGGCCGACCTGTACTACCGGCTCAACGTCGTGGCGATCCAGCTCCCCCCGCTCCGCGACCGCCGCGACGACATCCCCGACCTGATCGCCGTCCTGCTCGACCGCCACGCCCGGAGCCTGGGTAAGCGGGTCGACGGGGTCGATAACGCCACCGTCCGGCTCCTCTCCGCCGGGCCCTGGAAGGGGAACGTCCGAGAGCTGGACAACGCCCTCGAACGCGCCGTGATCCTCGGCGAAAGCCCGACCCTGACCGCCGCCGACTTCCCCGCCGACCTCATCGCCGGCGCCGGATCCAACGACCCCGGCGACGACCTCAGAGCCGCCCTCGACCGCTTCGAACGCCGCCATATCCGCCAGGTTCTCGACCGCTCCCAGGGCGACAAACGCGAGGCCGCCCGACGCCTCGGCCTCGGCCTCTCCTCGCTCTACCGGAAACTCGAAGACCACCCCCGCGAGCCTGTCTGAATCTTTGTGTAGTGTACGCTTGACAACTTAAGCCGTGCCTGTCATAGTGACCTGGCCATCACGGGAGTCGCCTGGTCCAGACACATGAGGTGCGAGCGATGGGAGCCCCGTTCGTCCTGACCCTGCTGTCGGCCGATGGTTACCAGGTCTTCGCGGCGTTGCACCGGGAGTTCGCCACGCTGGAGGGGGCGGTCGAGGGGGCCAGGGACGACTACCTGAGGCGCTACGGCGGGAGCCCCGCCTTCCGGGTCTATCACGCCGAGCGGAACGGCGCGGGCTACCGGCACACGCTGATCGAGGCGTGCTTCGACGAGTCGAGGCGGCGGTCGTTCGTGGCGCTCTACAAGGTGTTGCAGGAGGTCGAGACCGCCCCGACCCGGTCCGGCCCGCCTCGGTTCTCGATCCCGTCCGTGGGGCGGGTCTGGCGGCGGATCCTGGTGCAGCTCGGGCGGTTCCTCCCGAGGCCCCGGGCCTCGGGACCGATCCCGCTGTTTTCCTGAACCGATCCGGTCACGACGCTCGATCCACGATCTCGCTCGGCCCGGGCGATCCTCGCCACTCGTCTTCGCGAGTTCGGCCCGATCGAGCAATCTCCCGGGGTTCGACCGCCAGGAGCCCCAGGCTCGCCCCCCACTGGATCGTGAAGACCGTCAGGTAGGCTTCGTGGAGCGGGAAGAAATCGCCCCGGCTCCCGCCCGCGTCCAGTCTCGCCCCCATCACTCGGTGGATCGCGACCAGGGCGAGCAGGAGCAGGGACATCGCGGCCAGCAGGGCGAGGCGGAGCTTCCCCTGCCAGCCCGACCGCCCGGCCGGGTCGACCGCCGCGACGGTCCCGGCCAGGATCGCGGCGGCAAACCCGATCGCGTAGAGGGGGATGACGACGCGGCGGCTGACCTCGCCGGTCTCGGGCCCGCCGAACGTGTCGTGGAGGTCGGGCACGACCACGGCGGCGTAGAAGGTGAAGCCCCCGAACCAGATCGCCAGGGCGATCCGGGCGAGGGACCGGAGGACGAAAAGGCCGGCGGCCCGGACCGGCACGGCCCTCAAACTTCCAGGATCTCGGCCGACTTCTTCTCGGCCATGTCGTTGACCTTGGCCTCGAAACGCTTGGTGAGCGCCTGGATCTCCTCCTTGCACTTCTCGGCGTCGTCCTCGGTCATGGCCTTATCGGTCAGCTCCTTGTCGGCCGACTTGTTGGCATCGCGGCGGATGTTCCGGATCGAGATCCGGGCCTCCTCGGCGAGATCCTTGACCCGGGCGACGAGCTTCTTGCGCTGCTCGACCGAGAGCGAGGGGACGTTCAGGCGGATGACTTTGTTGTCCGAGTTCGGCGTCAGGCCGAGGTCGCTGGTCTGGATCGCCTTGACGATCTCACCGATGGCCGTCTGGTCGAACGGCCGGATCAGGATCTGCGACGGTTCGGGCGTGCTGAGGTTGGCGAGCTGCTTCAGCGGCGTGGGCGAGCCGTAGTATTCGACCCGGATCGAGTCGACCAGGCCGGTGTTGGCCCGGCCGGTCCGGACGCCCTTGAGCTGGTCGGCCAGCAGGGCGATGCTCTTCTCCATCCGCTCCTCGGCCTCGAACGCGATCTCTTCGATGGGCATGGGACACCTCGCAAGCGGCCTGCGACCCTGGATGCGCAAGGGCACGGTTTGCCCGGGATTCGGAGGATTGTACGCGAGCGGGGCCCCGCCGATCGAGCCGGTAATCCGCCCGGCCTCACCCCGGATCAAGGTTTCGGGGGGTCGGGCCAGACCGGGAGCAAGGGATGGGCCTGGGCATGGTGATATTTCTTGACCAGGATCTCGTAATAGGCGGCTCGGCGGTAGCTCTGGTCCGAAGCCTCCTGGAGCGCGGCGAGGTGGAGGGCCCGGTCGGCGGCCAGTCGACGGTCGACCGGGGCGGCCGACCCCTCGCCCTTCGTCCCGCCCTGGATCACGCCTTTTCGCGCCTCGCCCCCGATGAACCAGCTCCCGGCCGCGAGGACGGCATAATGGTCCGCAAGGGCCCGGAAGCGCCGGGATCGGTCGCCCAGGCCGGCGAGTTGGAGGCCCAGGCCGGTTAGGATCGCGATGACGGCGACGGCGATCATCCCATCGCGGAGCTTCCAGCGGAGGGGCTCGGCGGGCTTCCGGCGGAGGACCACCTCGAAGGGCAGGAAGGCGGGGCTGATCCGCATCGCATGGACTCCGGAATGGCCCTTATCCGGGACGGCTCAGGCCAGGTTCGCCGGTCGGGGACGGGGCCCGGCGGCGACCCAGGTCCCGATCGGCTCGCCGGCGATAGCCCGCTCGATGTTGCCGTCCTTCTTGAAGTTGAAGACGAGGATCGGCAGGGCGTTGTCCAGGCACATGCCGATGGCGGTCATGTCCATGACCTTCAGGTCGTCGCGGAGGACCTGGTCGTAGGTCAGGTGGTCGTAGCGGATGGCGTGGGGATTTTTCTCGGGGTCGGCCGAGTAGACCCCGTCAACCCGGGTGGCCTTGAGCAGGGCCTCGACGCCCAGCTCCTTGCCCCGGAGCGCCGCGGCGGTGTCGGTGGTGACGAACGGGCTGCCGGTCCCGCAGGCCAGGATGATGACCCGGCCCCGTCCCAGGTGCGTCAGCGCCCTCCGGCGGATGAACGGCTCGGCGACCTCGTCCATCTTGAAGGTGGTCATCAGCCGGGTCTCGCAGCCCATCCCCTCCATGGCATCCTGGAGCGCCAGGCCGTTGATGACGGTGGCGGTCATTCCCATGTAGTGGGCGGTCGCCTCCTGGATCACCTCGGAGCCCCGGAGCGAGGCCCCCCGGAGGATGTTTCCGCCACCGACGACGATGGCGAGCTCGACCCCCCGCGAGGCGACCCGGACCGCCTGGCGAGCGATCCGGCTGACCTCCTCGACGCTGATTCCCCCCTCGCCGGGGCGGCAGAAGCTCTCGCCGGAGAGCTTCAGGAGGATCCGGCGGAAGACCGAGGGGCCGTAGGGATACGCGGCGTCCATGGGGTGCTCCTGCGTCGGGAGGGCGGCTGATTCCACGTTCCGGGGTCCGATCGGCCCGGGGCCGCCGGGAGGGGTGAGCCGGGTCGCCGATTTCCGATTTCCGATCTCGGATCGATGATCCGGCCTCCCGGGCCGAGATCGGGGATCTCGGGACGGAAGTCGCGGCTCAGGCTTCGGGTTCGGGTTCGGGTTCGGTGGCGGGGGCCGAGTCGCCGACGATGAAGCGGGCGAAGCGGGCGACCGAGATGTTCTCGCCGACCCGGGCGTTGACGTCGAGGATCTTCTCGCGGACGGTCTTGGCCGAGTCCTTGACGAAGACCTGGTCGAGCAAGACGCTCTCGCTGAACCAGGAGTTGAGCTTGCCCTCGGCGATCTTGGCGCGGATCGGCTCGGGCTTGTCCTCGGCCTGCTTCAGGAAGATCCGCCGCTGCTCCTCAACCGTCGCCGGGTCGACGTCCTCGCGGCGGACGGCGACCGGGTTGGCGGCCACGATGTGGAGGGCCAGGTCCTTGGCGAGCTGGCGGAACTCCTCGTTCCGGGCGACGAAGTCGGTCTCGCAGTTGACCTCGATCATGGCCGCCGACTTGCCGTCGTGGTGCTGGTAGAACTCGACCCGGCCGGCCTTGGCGGCGCGACCGGACCGTTTGGCGGCGTTGGCCTTGCCCCGCTCCTGGGCGAGCGTCATTGCCTTCTTCATGTCGCCCTCAGCTTCTTTCAGGAGCGCCTTGCACTCCATGAGGCCCAATCCCGTGGTCTTGCGGAACTCGTTGACCGCCTGGGCCGTGATCTCGGCCATCGTCGCTTCTCCTTCGCTCGCTGGCTTGTGCCGTTCGTCGGTCGTTGGGTCGGGTGTAGGTCGAGTCCCCGGGCTTCGGGGACGGTCGGGCCCGGCGCGGTCCGATCGAGTTGGGCCGGGCCGGGCCGGGTCGGGATCTCAGGGCCGGGCCGATCGGGCCCGGGGCCGGCTCATTCGGGCTGCGCCGGGGTGGAGGGGGTCCCGCCCACGTCCACGGCGGGCCCGGCCGGGCCCGGCGCCGGGTGGGACTCGGGGTCTGTGTCGGTCTCGCCGCGCGAGCCGGGGTGGGCGGCCCCGACGGCGGTCGGGGCGTTCCTGGCCTCCTCGGCCGCATGGGGGGCCTCGGCGTTGGCCGCGGGCGTGGGGGCCGGGGCCGGGGCCGGGGCGTTCGTGTTCCGGGCATTGCCCCGGCTGATCCCGTGTCCCTGGCCGGGTCCGCCCCGACCGGGTCCGCCACCGCCACCGCCGCCCCCGCGGCCCGGCGGTGCCTGCTCGCGTTCGAGGTCGGCGAGTTCGCGCGCCGTCTGGATGGGCGCGGTGGCCTTGCCCTCGATGATCGAGTCGATCAGCCGCTTCACGACCAGCTCGATCGACCGCATGCTGTCGTCGTTGCCCGGGATCGGCAAATCGATCTCGTCGGGGTCGCAGTCGGTGTCCAGCAGCGCGACGACCTTGATCCCCAGCTTCTTGGCTTCCTTCACCGCGTTGTGCTCGCGGTGGGGGTCCACGATCAGCAGGGCCTGGGGGAGCCGGGTCATGTGGCGGATCCCGGACAGGTTGCGCTCGATCTTCCTCCGCTCCCGGGTGAGCGTCGAGATCATCTTCTTGCCGTAGCTCAGGGCCTGCTCGCCGTCGAGGATCGTTTCGAGTTCCTCCAGGCGTTCGAGTCGGCTCCGGATGGTCCGGAAGTTGGTGAGCGTGCCGCCCAGCCAGCGCTCGGTGACGTAGGGCATCCCGGCCCGGGTGCATTCCTCGACGATCGTCTCGGCCGCCTGCCGCTTGGTCCCGACGAACAGGATCAGCCCGTTCTCGGAGGCCACGCGGTTGAAGTACTTCGACGCTCGGAGGAGCCCGCGGACGGTCTCCTTCAGGTCGATGATGTGGATCATGTTCCGCTTGCCGTAGATGTACGGCTTCATCTTCGGATTCCACCGGCTGGCCCGGTGCCCGAAGTGTACGCCGGCGTCGATCAGGTCCTTGACGGCGAGTGCCACGGAGCTTCACCCTTTTCCACGCGAGAATTCCTGGCCGAGGCCCCGGGACCGAGTGCGCCGGGCGGCCGTGCTAAAAGTCCCTGGAGGTCGAAAATCGAAGCCAGAGTGTACCGCCGGGCGTCTCACCCGTCAAACCCCGCTCCCGGCACACTTTCGCCCGATCCGGGGCCCCCTCAGCCGCCTTCCCCCCCCGGCCCGGTGCGATTCGTCGCCGGGTGGACCAGCCGGGCCAGGTCATCCCAGAAGCCGGGGTAGGTCTTGGCGACGCAGCCCGGTTCCAGGATCGTGACGCCCGGGGCCTTCAGGCCGGCGAGAGCGAAGGCCATGGCCATCCGGTGGTCGTCGTAGGTGGAGATCCGGGCGGGGGTGATGGCGGCGGGCGGGAACAAGATCAGGCCGTCGGGATGCTCCTCGACGGTCGCACCGAGCTTGCGTAACTCGTTCGCGAGGGCGGAGATCCGGTCGGTCTCCTTGTGGCGGATGTGGGCGACGTTGCGGATCCGGGTGATCCCCTTGGCGAACAGGGCGACCACGGCCAGGGTCATCACCGTGTCGCTGATGGCGTTCATGTCGACGTCGATCCCCCGGAGCGGCCCGCCGGTGACGGTCGTCGAGTCCTTCTCGCGGCTCACGACGCAGCCCATGTGTTCCAGGAGGTCGACGAACGCCAGGTCGCCCTGGACGCTGTCGGTCCCCAGCCCTTCGACGGTGATCGTCGAGCCGGTCAAGGCCGCGGCGGCGAACAGGTACGAGGCGGCGGAGGCGTCGGGCTCGATCGCATAGGACCGGCCGGTGTAGCGGGCCGGGCGGATGTCGAACCGCCGGTCCTTCCGGTTGTTGATCCGGACGCCGAACGCCTCCATCACGCTCATCGTCATGGCCACATAAGGTTTGGAGACGAGGACGCCCTCGACCTCCACCGTGGTCGTGTCGCGGGAGTAGGGCAGGGCCATCAGGAGGCCGCTGAGGAACTGGCTGGAGACGTCCCCCTTGACGAAGGCATAACCACCGTCGAGCCCGCTGGCCTGGATCGTCACGGGCGGGCAGCCGGTCCCGAGGTCGCTCCGGGCGTCGGAGCCCAGGCCGTTGATCGCCTGGAGGAGATCGGCGACGGGCCGCTCGCGCATCCGGGGGGTCCCGTCGAGCCGGAACGTCCCCGAGCCGGTGGCGACCATTGCCGTGAGGAACCGGAGGCTGGTGCCCGAGTTGCCGAGGAAGAGGTCGGCCTCCTGCGCCGGGATCTTGTTGGCGCAGCCCTGGACCGCGATCGAGCGGGCCTCCAGGTCGTGCTCGACCGAGATCCCCAGCTTCCGGAGCGATTCGACCATCACCCGGGTGTCGTCGCTGTCCAGGGCCCCGGTCAAGGTGCTCGGGCCGTCGGCCAGGGCGGCGACGATCAGGGCTCGATTGGTCAGGCTCTTGGAGCCGGGGACCCGGACCCGGGCGGGGGGGATCGGGCCGGGCCAGGGGGTGAGGGGGATCTCGGGCGGGTATTCGGGCATCGGGGAGGGGTCCGGAGGATGGCGAATGATGGATGGATGATGGTTGATGAACGAGCGGGATCAAGGGTTGGAGATGAGCGAATTTAGCCGATCCTGGAGGGCCTGGGGGTCGAGCCCGAGGATCAGGAACCGCTTGTCGCGGGAGGTCTCCCCGGCGAGAAGGACGACCTCCGAGGCCCGGCAGCCGAGGGCTTCGGCCAGGACCCCGGCGAGGGCGAGGTTGGCCTTTCCCTTCTCGGGGGCGACGGTCACGCCCACCCGGAGGGCCCCGGCGCGTTCGCCGAGCACGCCGTTCTTCCGGGCGTTGGGCTGTGCTCGGACCGCCAGGACGGTCCCTCGGTCGTGGGGGGAAAGCTCGATCATCCGGCGACCCCTTCGAACAGGGCGGAGCCGACCCGGACCAGCGTGGCCCCCTCCTCGATCGCCGCCCGGAAGTCGCCCGACATCCCCATGGAAAGCTCGGGGAGGCAAAGGCCGGTCGCGGCCCGGAGCCGGTCGCGGAGCTCACGGAGGCCGGCGAAGGTGGGCCGGGCCTCCGCGTCGGTCGTCCCGTAGCCGGCCAGGGTCATCAGGCCGACGACCGGAATGTTCCGGCATCCGGCGATGGCCTCGGCGTCGCGGAGGATCGCCTCGGGCTCCCAGCCGTGCTTGGATCCTTCGGCCGAGGCGTTCACCTGGAGGCAGAGGCTCGGGGGGTCATCCAGGGTCGCGGCCAGGTCGTCGAGGGCCCGGAGGAGTTTCAGGGAGTCGACCCCGTGGACCATCCGGACCATCGGCAGGGTCTTCTTCGCCTTGTTCCCCTGAAGGTGGCCGATCAGGTGCCATCGGATCGGGAGCCCGGCCAGCGCCTCGGCCTTGCCCCAGAGTTCCTGCGGGTAGTTCTCGCCGAGATCGACGGCGCCGAGGTCGACGAGGGGGCGGACCATCTCGGGCGGGTTCCGCTTGGTCACGGCGACCAGCGTCACCGCCGAAGGCCCGCGGCCCGAGCGGAGGGCGGCTTCGGCCATCCGAGTCCGGACGGCCTGGAGGTTCGATGCGATCCGGTCCGGGTTCATGGGAGTCACGACGCGATTGGGGTGCTCGACCGATGAAGGCGGGAGGTTGCCGGTCTATGGTAGTCAGGGCGAGGGCCGTCCGATCGACGCGCCCCGACCCCCGACGGGCGCGGGCGACGACCCGAGGAACCAGGGATTGTCGACGCAATGAACGCCAAGCTCAAGCCCGCCTTGCTGATTCTGGGCTCGCTCGCCGCGGTCCTGATCGTCACTCAGCTCATCATGGGGCTCCTGATTCTCCGCGGCGGCGGCTCGATGAACCTGAACTCGCTGGTCAAGGCCCACCAGCATTCCGGCTACCTGACGGTGACCGTGGTCCTCCTCTACATCGCCCTGTCGCTCGCGGCGATCGCCTCGGTCCCGGGGCGGCCGAAGGCGTGAGCCCTCATCCGTCGATCTTGAGGATCGGCCGGATGTCGCCCGACCTCGTGAAGGAGCCGACCAGGAATCGGGCGGCGGTCTGGTGACCGAGGAAATTCCGGAGTTCGGGCGAGGCCAGGCTCCGGTAGACGACCAGCCCCTCGTCCCCTGGGCCCCAGGCCACCCGGGCCGCCGCGGCGACATCGGGTCCGCAAGCCTTCGACTCCGAGGCGACGGTCAGGGGGCGCCAGAGGGTCGGGGGCTTCTCCCAGGCAACCAGGAGCGGGACCCAGCGCCTCCGGCCTTCGCCGGTCTGGCGGACGACGACCTCGCGCCCCTCGACGGCGATCGACCCCCGGTCCGTCGGGTAGGCGTGGGTCGGCAGGCCCAGGGGGATCAGGCGGGCGGTCGGCTTGCCACGGCCCGCCGAGAGCAGGAGCGACCGAGATCCCTCGGCCGGCGATGCCTCGATCCCGTCGGGGAGGGCCAGGCGGACCTCGGTGACCGGCCCGACCCCGTCGTCCTGCTGGCCCAGGAGCGCCATCCCCCGGCCCCGGAGCAGGACCGCCACCCGGGTCGATCGGCCCCGGCCGACCCCAAAAGACCACTCGAAGCCGTCGGCGAAGGCCCCCGACGACCAGTGGGTCGGCAGGGCCCGGCCGGACTTCCCGCCGGTCCCGGGCGAATCCCAGGCTGGCCCGAGCCAGGTCTGGCCCTTCGAGGCGACCTCGACCAGCGACCGGAGGCCCGGCTCGCGGTGGTCGATGGCCACGAGATCCCCCCGAGAAGTCCAGTCGGGCCGGAGGACGGCCAGGGGGCGGTCGGGCCGGGCGTCGGCGGGGAGCGGTGGCGGCGCGGGGGGTCCGGCCGTTGCTCGATAGGACCGGGGGAGCCACCAGCCGATCACGGTGGCTAGGGACGGGTCGCCGACCCTGCCGGACCACTCCTCCAACGCCTTGAGCCGGGCCGGGGATCGTCGCCTGGGTCCGAAGACCGGCGATCCGTCGGGCCGGCTGAACCGGAGCGTCGCCCGGAGCCAGCCGGCGTCAAGCGGATCGGGGCCCTCGGGACGCCCCGCCCGATCGAGCCACTCAGAGACCGGGAGCCGGATCGGGACTCCGTCCGCGTCGACCGTCAAACCACCCAGAACCTCGTGAACGCCTCGGGGTTGGGCTGGGCCTGGTTCCTCGCCAGGCTCCGTGGATTCATGCCTCAATTTCGCCATGCGACGGAAACCTCGTGGGATGAATTTCGAGCCGCTTCCTAGGTAGTGCACCGTCAGGATCGGATCCATCGCGAGTGCTGCTTGGTTAGTGTGCAGGGTCGCATGGTAATTGTTCGCAGATAACCAACCTGACACTTGTCCGAGCCGGTCTCGCGCTCCAGTCCCGCCGGGAATTCGTAAAAAACTTGACCGCGATAAGTTGTCTTCCAGAAAGTCTTTATGGAAGCGGTGAGGGCACCTGAAGCCTTTCCGAGAGTCCCTGTCACCGCCCCAAGGAATGAGCTGGCATACCCTTTGCTTTTACCATCTGGCGTAAACGAGAGACGACCGAAAGTAAGACGCCACGGTCAGTTAGATCGCCAGTCACGAAGTCGTCAACCTTTGACGCAACGAACCACCCCACCGGCGACGGACGGATCGGTCTCAAACCGATCGGTCTCACCGCCAAGGGGCGAGCGGGATGCCTCGCACGACCCCCCCGCTCGCCCTTTCTCCACCGCGACCCGGCCGCGAATGACGGCCGGAGGTCGCCCGAGCCGAGCCGGTCGGTCAGTATGACTCAGGTTGGCCATGGGAGAGGTGGCTTGCCTGGGAAAGTACGGGCCGACCGGCTTTTTTATTGCGCCGGGCCGACCCCCGCAAGTGGGGGTCGGCCCGGCGTTGTCATTGGGGGGCCGGGCGGCTTCGGGTGGTCGGCGGCTTTTGCGGGACCTGTCGCGTTGTGTTTACCCGGGAGTCCTGGCACCATACGTCGCGGACCTTCGACCCCCGGCCGTCCGACCCCGCGATCCGGAGCCTCGCCCCGTCCGTCCGGGCGAGGGAAGCTTGAGGGCTCCGGCCGATATCCCACCGAGGCGGACCGAGAGATGGACGCGATATGACGCATCACTCGCGAGCGAGCGTGCCGGGGCGGATCGTCCTGATCCTGGGCCTCTGCTGGTGCCTGAGCCCGGGCGAGGTCGGGGCCCAGGGGCTTCCGCCCGCCTCGGCGACCGATCCCGCCCGGGTGATCGGCGGGCCCCCCGCGATCGACCCGGCAAGTCTCCGGGTGGCGGTCAACGTCGCCTGGGTCCTGCTCGCGGCGTTTCTGGCGATGGCCCTGAAGGCGGGGTTCACCCTGCTGGAGGTGGGGCTGATCCGGTCCAAGAATGTCGCCCATACGGCGGCGATGAACCTGGCGACCTTCGCGATCGCGATCCTCGGCTTCTGGGCCATCGGGTTCGGGCTGATGTTCGGGGGGCACGGGCCGTTGGGCTCGCTGGGCGGCGCGGGGTCGCTGGACGCGATGGGCTCGATCGGCCTGTTCGGCCACCGGTGGGACGTCCTGGGCCTGGGGGGTTTCTTCCTGACCGGGGGTGCCGGCGAGGCGTCGGTCCTGGCGGCCTTCGTCTTCCTGGCGGTCTTCTCGGACACCGCGGCGACGATCCCGACCGGGGCGATGGCCGAGCGCTGGAAGTTCTCGGCGTTCTTCGCCTTCGGGTTCGTCGGTTCGACGGTGATCTATCCGGTCTACGGCTGCTGGGCCTGGGGGGGTGGCTGGCTCTCGGACCTGGGGACGTCGTTCGGGATCGGCAGCGGGCACGTCGACTTCGCCGGTTCGAGCGTGGTCCACATGACCGGCGGCCTGATGGCCCTGGCCGGCTCGATGGCGCTGGGGCCTCGGATCGGCAAGTACGGCCGGGGCGGGGGCGTCAACGCGATCCCGGGGCACAACATCCCGATGGCGGCGGTGGGGACGCTGCTGCTCATCTTTGGCTGGTCCGGCCTGAACGCCGGCCGGGTCCTCGACGTGACCGACCTCCGGATCGGCTCGATCGCCGCCTGCACGATCCTGTCCAGCGCCGCCGGCGGCCTGACCTCGCTGCTGACGATGTGGGGGGCGTTCGGCAAGCCCGACCCGACCATGGGGTGCAACGGGCTCCTGGCCGGGGCCGTGGCGATCTCGGCCTCGTGCGCCTTCGTCAACCCGATCGGGGCGGTGGCGATCGGGGCGATCGCGGGCGTCCTGGTGGTCGGCAGCATCCTGTTCGTCGAGAAGGTCCTTCGGGTCGACGACCCGGTCGGCGCGATCAGCGTCCACGGGGCTTGTGGGGCCTTCGGCTGCCTGGCCGTCGGCCTGTTCGCGACCGGCCAGTACGGCCGGGGCTTCAATGGGGTCGCCGACGCGCCGATCGGGCTGTTCCACGGCGGGGGGATGGGCCAGCTCGTCGCCCAGAGCATCGGCGTGGCGGCCAACGTGGTCTGGGTCTTCCCTGCCTCGCTCCTGGCCTTCGGGGTGATCGAGCGGCTGATCGGCAACCGGGTCTCGGCCCGGGTCGAGGTCGAGGGTCTCGACGTCCCCGAGGTGGGGGTCCTCGGCTACGTCCCCGAGGAGACCTACGCGGTCCAGACCGCCGGCCAGGACTACCTGGCCACCCACGGGCCGGGCGTCCCGGCCAAGGGATCGCCCCGGCCCTCGCGTGGACCGGGCAGGGCGGGCCACAAGCGATGATCGGGCCGACCGCCGATCAGGCGACCGGCGAGAAGACCCGGACGCTGGCCAGGAGCGACTCGACCGTCGCGGCGCCCCGGGCCGGGAACAGGCAGTAGGCCGGATAAGGGTCGGTCCCGTCAATGATGACCTGGCGGTGGTTGGCCTGGCGGAACCCCTCCTCGCAGGGCTGGTGGCCGGTGATGAACCAGTCGGCATCGACCAGGGCGGCGAAGCGGTCGACGTTCTCGGGCTCGGTGTTCCGGCCCCAGGTGAGCGCGTAGACGGCGCCGTGGCGGGCCATGGCCTCATCCGGCCAGTCGTCGGCCTCGAAGATCGAGGCGTCGAAGTGTTCCAGGTCCCAGGGGTCCGGGATGGTGTGGCAGAGGAACACCCGGTTGGGGGTCCGGACGGCCAGCGGGAGCGCGGCGAAGAGGTCGCGATACGCCCGGTAGACCGACTCGCCCGAGGCGCCGTAGGCGGTGTCGACCCCCTGGCGGAACAGGGCATTCAGCGCGACGCCCCCCTTGGCGATCGGCCGGCCGGTCAGCTCGGACAGCTCGTGATTTCCCAGGATCAGGTGGACCCGCTCGGGGAACTGGCATTTCAGGGCCGAGACCAGGTCGACGAGCTGGTGCGACTTGTCGCCCGCCTCGTCGAGATAGTGGCGGTTTCCGTGGATCAGTTCCTGGAGGACCAGGTGCCGGCCGGGGTTATGGGCCAGATCCGCCTTCATCAAGACAGTGCGGAAGGCGGGGGTGTTGCCGTGGAGGTCGCCGACGACCATGACCTCGTCGGCCGATTCGTTCAGCGTCACCAGCCCTCCCCTCCGCCCCGGAGTGGCCCGGAATAGCCCGGTCGCTCGGCGGAGGGTGGCCAGGATTTTCTGCGGGTCGGGCATGATCGGGGCCTTCGACTCTCGACCTTCAACGGGCGGTTCTGGTCTCTAAATACCCTACGTCCCCGAAAAGGGCATGGGATGGGACGGATGAGGCTCCCCAATCATGAACCGTCACGAGGAACACCAACGGGATCGATGACGCGAATCGTGGGCCGACCTCACGAATTCAGTTCGATCGCCTCTTCCCAGTGCTCGTAGAGCTTGACCAGATTCTCCTGGAGGAGCTTGAGCCGGTCCTGGGTGGCGATCGCCTTGAGGGTTTCTTTCCAGGTCACGGGCTGGCCGAGGAGGTCTTCGAGTCCGGCGATCTCGGCCTCGGACTCGGCGATCTCGCGTTCGATCTCGGGCGTCTTGCGGTAAGGAAACTTCCGCTTCCGCTTCTCGGCCTTGCCATCGGATCTGGCTGGGGCCTCCCGGGTTTCGGCGGCGGACTGGGCGGCGGCTTTCCGGGCGTCGGCCTCGGCCTCCCGGGCGGCGAGGTGCTGGTACGCCTCGTAATCCCCCTCGATCACCCGGGCCCGGCCGTCGGCGACGACGACGATCCGGTCGGCCACCTGGTTGAGGAAGTAGCGGTCATGCGAGACGACGATCACCGTCCCCTCGAACTCACGGATCGAGCGCTCCAGCGCGTCGCAGGCCCAGATGTCGAGGTGGTTGGTGGGCTCGTCCATCACCAGGAGGTTGGCCGAGGTCGCCGCCAGCCGGGCCAGCGCGGCCTTGGCCTTCTCGCCGCCGGAGAGCTGGCCGACGTCGTGGAGCGCCAGGTCCCCCGAGAGGCCGAAGCGGGCCAGGAGGTCGCGGACGTCCCCCTGGACCCAGTCGGGGTCGTCCTCGGGCCAGACGGCCCGGAGGACGGTGGTCTCGGGCGGGAGCGATTCGAGCCCTTGGTCGTGGTAGCCCACCAGAACCTTGGCGCCGAGCTTGACCTCGCCCGAGTCGGGCGTGACCTTGCCGATCAGCGCCTTGATCAGCGTCGACTTTCCCGCCCCATTGGGCCCGAGGATCCCCACGCACTGGCCCCGGAGCAGCGAGAAGTTGAATTCCTGGAACAGCGGCTTGTCGTACGCCTTGGCGAGCCGACGGGCCTCAATGACGATGTCGCCCGACCGATCGACCTCGCCGAAGCCCATCCGCGGGCCGGAGATCTCGCGCATCGTCTCGACTCGCTCGACCCGGGCCAGCTTCTTCTCGCGGTCGTGCGCCTGCTTGGCCCGCTGCCCGGCCCCGTAGCGGCGGATGTACGCCTCCTGGTCGGCGATGTAGTCTTGCTGCTTCTCGAACTGGCGCTGGAGGACCTTGGCCTTCTCGGTCCGGAGCTTCCAGTACTGGGAGTAATTGCCGGGGTAGACGTCGATCTTCCCCTCGTAGAGTTCCCAGATCCGGGTGACGACCTTGTCGAGAAAGTAGCGGTCGTGGCTGACGACGATCATCCCGACGGACTGGCGGGACAGGTAGTTCTCCAGCCAGGCGGTCGTCTCGATGTCGAGATGGTTCGACGGCTCGTCCAGAAGCATCAGGTCGGGGCTCTCCAGCAAGAGCTTGGCGAGCATCAACCGCGACTGCTGGCCGCCGGAGAACGTCCGGGCCGGCCGGAGGAAGTCCGGCGTCGGAAACCCCAGCCCCCCGAGGATCTCCTCGACCCGGTGGTCCACCGAGTACGCATCCTGGTGCTCCAGCCGGTCGCGCAGCTCGTCGTACCGGCGCGAGGCCCGGAGGCTCTCGGCCTCGTCCTCGGCCCCGGCCATCTCGCGGGCGGCCTCCTCCATCTCCTCCTGGATCTCCAGGAGCGAGGCCAGCCCCGACCGGGCGACCGAGATCAGCGTCTCGTCGGGGCCGAAGTCGGGCTCCTGCCGGAGCAAGCTGACGCGGACCCCGGGGCGGACGAAGAGGCTCCCGTAGTCGGCCTGGTCGAGCCGGGCGACCAGCCGCATCAGCGTGGTCTTGCCCGCCCCGTTGGGGCCGACCAGGCCAATCCGCTCCCCGGCCCGGACCTCGAACTTGAGGTCCTGGAAGATCGGGTCGCCCGAATATTGCCGGCCGAGGCCGTTGGCGGAGACGAGGATCATCTTGGTTTGATCACTGCGGCGACGAAGTTGGCGATGATCGCTGAGAAGCCCGCGATTAAGGCGGCGACCAAGACGTTTCTTCTCTCCTGACGCCTCAGTTCGGCCTCGCGGAGACTGTCGAGGCGTCGCAACTCCGCCGCGTGGAGATCGACGGCCGTCTTCAGCAGCAACTCGACCACGGGCAGCGTCACGGGCTGACGAGGTGGAGGGGTGATGTAACGAATCGCCAGTCTCAACATCTCCTCCCCTTCAACCTGGCCGGTCACTCGGAAAAATTCCGGATGCTGCCTGACCAATTCCGTCCAAGTCCCCCCGGGGTTGGAACGGGGCGCCCCGAGCTGTCCGATGAGAGTCGCCTCGCTCCTCCCGAACGCGCCTAAACCAAACAACTGAATTAACATCATCACTTATTATAATCTGAATGCTATCAAATAACGATCCGCCATTGCCCGCTTTCCGTTCTGTGGTGACGGGGATGTTCGCCATCCCGATTCAGATACGCACCAGTTGAGCGACGGCCGAAGGCTCCTGGACGGCTTCTTGGTGGCGTCGCAGGGAATCCAGATGTAGCGAAATCGCCTCCCGAATGAGCGATCGAGCCTCGTCGACCGATTCGCCGCAACTCACGCATCCCGGCAAATCCGGGACGTAGGCGCTGTAACTCCCATCCTCGGCCTGTTCGATCACGACCCAATATTCCATCAGGGCGTTCCCTTCAATCCAGCCTGCCGCAGGATGCTATTCAGAGTACCAGGAGGGATGTGGTTTGCAAGCTTGCCCCCGGCGGGGACGGTCACCGTCCCCGGCTTGGTCGGATGGCGGTATTGCTGGTGGCTCCCGGCGGTCCGATCCAGGATCCAGCCGTCGGCTTTCAGCCTGTCGATGATTTCCCGATACGTCAAGTCAACCGCCTCGCTCGGCGCCAACCAGCCTGGCGACGAAGGCGGCGTGCTCGGCGGTGGCGAGGCCCCGGTTGAGGGTCGCCAGGATCGCGGGGCCGTCGTTGGCCAGGATCGCGGCCGGGTCGAGCCAGAGCCCGGGGAAGGTCGCCGAGCGGTACAGGCCGTCGGGGTTGGGATCGACCCGGACGAGCCGGCCGTCCCGGAGGAGGTGCCAGCAGACCTCGTCGGGGTCGATGGCGAGGACGATGTATTCGAGCGTCCCGGCCCGCTCGTATTCGGCGAGCTTGGGGCCGAGGTCGACGGCTTTCGAACTGACGGCGACCTCGACGATCAGCTCCGGGGCCCCGCCGACGATGTTGCCCAGCCTGCGAGTCTGGCCGCCAAACTCGGGATTGATCCGCAGGGAGACGTCGGGCTGGACCTCGGTGAGGTCGTCGAGGGCCGTGGAGCCGTTGTCGGCGACCAGCGTTCCCGGCGTCCGGCAGCTATAAGACCAGACCCAGCCGTTCGCGCCGGCTGTGAAGATGGCGTGCAAATCACCGACCGGGCTGGGCATGAAGACGACTCCGCCGATGAGCTCGGCCCGGGTGCCCGGCGGGGCGGCCTCGTAGAGTTCGTGGAAGACCTCACGGCGGAGCCGCTGGCCGGCGACCAGGGCCGGGGCGGAGGGCGGCTTGGCGGTGCTCATGGGCGTCCCACTCCCGGGGCCGGTCATGGGCGGTCACCGGGCGTCGTCGCCCAGGGTCCGCTTCTTCCGGAGCATGTGGTGGTAGTGCTGGGCGAAGCGGTGGGCCTCGTCCCGGGCGTACTGGAGGAGCCGGAGCGAGAACGAGGTGCGTTTCAGGACGATCGGGTCGGACCGGCCGCGGACGTAGATCTCCTCGTTCTGCTTGGCCAGGGAGATCAACGTGGGGGGCTTCACGCCGAGTGCCTCGAAGGCGGACAGGGCAGCGTTGAGCTGGCCCTTGCCGCCGTCGATCATGAAGATGTCGGGGAAGGGTTCGTCGCGCTCCTGCTTGCCCTGGATCCGGCGGGAGACGACCTCGCGGATCGAGGCGTAATCATCCACGCCGGTGACGCTCTGGATCTTGTAGCGGCGGTAGCCGGGTTTGAAGGGAAGGCCGTCGATGAAGGTGACCAGCGAGCCGACCGTCTCGGTCCCACCGAGGTGGGCGATGTCGACGCAGTCGATGGTCCGAGGGATCGACTCCAGGCCCAGGACCTTCTTCAGGCCCTTCAGGCCCCGGCGGGGGTCGACGTAGAAGACCTCGGGCTGAGCGTGCTTGTCGAGGTCGCCCCGGAGATTGATGTTCTTCAGGGCCTTGAGTTCGTCGCGGAGCCGGGCGGCCTTCTCGAACTGGAGGGCATGACTCGCCTCCTTCATGTCGGCCTCCATCTCGGCGAGGACGACGTCCTTCTTGCCGTCGAGGAAGAGGCGGAGCCGGCGGATGTCCTTGCGGTAGGACTCCCTGTCGATCTGCAGGTTGCACGGGGCGGTGCACTGGTCGATCGAGTGCAGGAGGCAGGGGCGGAACCACCGCCATCGGGGGTCGCCTTCCTCGATCTCGAGCGAGCAGGTCCGGAATTTGAAGATCTTCTGGAGGACCTGGATCGCCCCCCGGAGGCTCTTGGCCCGGGGGAACGGGCCGTAGAGCTTGACCCCCCGGTCGGCCGGCTGGCGGGTGAAGTTGACCCTGGGGAAGTCGTCGCCGGTGGTGATCTGGAGGTAGGGGAACGACTTGTCGTCCTTCAGGTCCTGGTTGTGCTTGGGCTGGATGTCCTTGATCAGCCGGGCCTCCAGGAGGAGGGCGTCGACTTCGCTGTCGGCGGCGAGGAAGTCGACGTCGGCGATCTCGCCGACCCAGTCGCAGATCCGCTTGTCCTCGGCGGCGGTCTTCTGGAAGTACGACCCCGCGCGGGCCCGGAGGTTCTTGGCCTTGCCGACGTAGATCACCCGCCCCTGGGCGTCCTTCATCAGGTAGAGGCCGGGCGTGGTGGGGAACCCCCGGACCTTCTCGCGGGGTTCGAGGGCCTTCGATGGTGCGTCGGACATGGGTGCCCCGCGGGGTCCGTCCCCGCTCAGTCGGTCAATGGGAGGAGAGAGCCTGGCGCATGAATTCTTCGATGTCCGAGGCGATCGCGTCGATCTGCCGGGCCGTCTTGGCCTTGACCTCGGCGAGCTTCGCGCGGTCGGAGACGCCCGAGGTGTCGCTCCGGGCGAACAGGTAGAGCTTGATCTTGGGCTCGGTCCCCGAGGGGCGGACGGCGAACCGGGTTCCCGGGGCCTCGGTCTGGAAGATCAGGATGTCGCCGGAGGGCTCGGGCATCGGCCGGGTCGCGCCGCCTCCGGAGATCGCGCGGAGCTCGTGGGTCTTGTAGTCGCGGACCTCGGTCAGGGCCAGCCCCCCGGCCGATTTGGGCGGGCTCGCGCGGAACGCCGCCATCAGCTTCTGGATCTGGGCGACGCCCTCGCGCCCCTCCAGGATCTTGTTCACCTGACGCTCGCCGTAGTGGCCGACGTCGATGTAAAGGTCGTCCAGGTATTCCAGGACGGTTTGCTTTCGATCCTTGACGGTCGCGGCCAGCTCGGCGAACAGGAGCGAGGCGACCGCGGCGTCCTTGTCGCGGACGTGGGTCCCCTTGAGGTAGCCGTGCGACTCCTCGAAGCCGAAGAGGAAACCGAGCGGGCCCATGTCGTCGACCCGCTTGGCGATCCACTTGAAGCCGACGAGCAGGTCGTCCTGGATCCCGACCCCTTCCCGCTCGGCCAGGTCGCGGACCATCTCGGTCGAGACGAGCGTGGTGACCAGGTAGTGGTCGGGGCGGAGCCTCCCGGCGGCCTTGGTCTGCTTCATCACGAAGGCCGCGAGCAGGGCGCCGATCTGGTTGCCGTCGAGAGTGGTCCAATCCCCCTTGGGGTCGCCGGTGATGGGGAGCCCGACGCCGATCCGGTCGGCGTCGGGGTCGCTGGCCAGGACGAGGTCGGCGCCGGTGGCTTTGGCCTCGGCGATCGAGGCGTCGAGGGTTTTGGGGATCTCGGGGTTCGAGACATGGCCGGGGACATTCGGGAAGTCGCCGTCGGGGGTCCGCTGCGAGGCCAGGACGTTGAGCCGGCTGAAGCCCGCTTTCAGGAGCGAGGCGGCGACCGAGGTTTCGCCCACGCCGTGCATCGGCGTGTAGACGATCGAGAGGTCGCGGCAGTGGCTGACCGACTCGCCGACGACGGCCGAAGTATAAGCGTCGTCGACCTCGGGGCCGACCAGGACGATCGAGCCGTCCCGGACGGCCGAGTCGTAGTCGGCCTCGGGGATCTCGCGGTCGGAGGCCTCCTTGACGCAGGCGATGATCCCGGCGTCGTCGGGCGGGATCACCTGGCCGCCGGTCCCCGCGTAGCACTTGAAGCCGTTGTCGGACGGGGCGTTGTGCGAGGCGGTGATCATGATCCCGCAGTCGCAGTCGAGGTGGCGGACGGCGAAGGAGAGCAGGGGGGTCGAGCGGTACTCGGCGAACAGGTGGACCTGGAACCCGGCCGCCGCCAGGACCCGGGCGCAGACCCGGGCGAACTCGGCCGAGTGGTGCCGGGTGTCGCGGGCGATGGCGCACGACCGGGGGGCTCCGGCCCCCTTGGCCCGGGTGATGTAGTCCGCCAGCCCTCGGGCGCTCTCGGCCATCGTCCGGTCGTTCAGGACGTTGGTCCCAACCGGGTACATCTTGCCGCGACGGCCCCCAGTCCCGAATTCCAGGACGGCATAAAAGGCGTCGTCGAGGATCTTCCAGCGGCCGGCCTTGATCTCCTCGACCAACCGGTCGCGGTAGGCGGCGAAGGGGGGCTCGGTGAGCCACCGCCTGATGTTGGCCGAGGCCGGAGGCGACAGCTCGCCCGCCGATTCCGCCTTGACAACCAGGTTCACGACATCGTCGGACGCTGCCATCTGATCCTGCTCCGTCGGCCCACCCGCGATCGCTCTCGGCCCCCGAATCGGGGCCTCGCCGGTCACCGCTTCAGGCTATCCCGCCCAGTCGGCAATTGGCAAGAGACACGCACGTCCGGGTGCTCCTCCCGATTTTGGACTCGGGTCATTTCTGCTTCCAGAACGTCTCCCACTCCGGCCCGGCGGCCAAGGCCCCCAGTTCTACCAGCGGCGCCACATGCTCGACCCGCCAGCGGGCCCCCGTCTGCTTCAGCCTCACGTTGAGCAACTGCTTGATCGAACCCTCCACCAGCCCGCTCCCGATCGACTGCCCTCGACGCAGCCGCAGCACGTAGTTCAACCGACTCTGGTGCCCCGCCAAATAGTTCAGCACCGGCCCCAATGCCGCCCCGTCGCCACCGGCCGGCATCTCCAGGCCCAATCCTCCGACCCACTCCACCACCCCACAGTAGCCGTCCTCCAGCAGCTTCTGCTTGCCGCGATCCAACGCCGCCTCGGCCTCGAGACTACCCGATCCGAACACCGCCTTGGCCCCCTCCCCGAGATAGCCCGCCGCGTGCCAGAAGTCCAGGCATTGCGCCGCCCCCGAGAAGTGGCGCCCGGCCAGGTTCCAGATCCATTCGGCCCCATCGCCCAGCACGTTCAACGCCTTCGGATCGCCCAGCCCCAATCGCGTCGCCTCGGTCGCGCAACGCTCGCCGAAGGCCGCGGCCTGCTCCACGGCGGCCACCACCGAACGGACCGCAGGGGCCGGCAGGTCGCGTTGGTCCCATTCCGCCGGCGTGATCGGCTCGCCGGGCTCGCGGCGGGCGAACACCGCGACCTTCACGTCACGCCAGCCCCCGAGCGTGTTGATCTTGCCCGCGTCGATCTGGACCTCCAGATCCCCCCGGGCCCGGGCGAACGCCTCGGCGGTGTCGCGTTGCTCACGGGTCGAACCGGCCCGCGCGGCGGTGGCGTGGCAGAGCTGGCGGATGGTATTATCGTCGAGATCCCAGCCGGCCACCTCGAGCAGGGCGACCTCGGCCTTCTCGAAGGATCGCTGGACGCCCAGCAGGCAGGCCATCCGGCAGGCCCCGCCGGTGACGTAACCATCGAGGCCCAGGACGCGGTCGGCGCCGAAGTCCCCCTGATCGCAGACCGGGCAGGTGAAATAGCGGCGTGCCAGGGTGACGGGCCCGACGGCGGTCAGGATGGTCCGCGGGTGCGGCCCCTTGGAGAGGCCGGGGTGCGCCTCGGGGCAGTTGCGAGCGGCCCCCCTTTTTGCTCGTCGCGTGCGATGCGACTGTGCAAGGCGGCGGCGAGTGTGGTGCGGAGCAGGGCCCGGCCCTTTTCGAGGGCCCGGCCCTCGCAGGCGTCGAGCACGGTGCCGGCGGGTGCCTCGATGGCGAGTTGACGCAGGTCGCTGACGTAGGCGATGGCCTGTTCCAGGGCCAGCCGTTCGTCCTCGTCGCGATATTCGATGGTGAGCGTCGGCATCGGTGATCCTTTCGAGACGACCCAGGTTGCCTGATTGTCATTCATAACACTTGACCACTCCAAAATCGAGAGGGGCACCC